>Ga0213824_1000102_pt1 | contig 71390 bp, 77 predicted proteins | sample MC6MC0906MG_FD_179892 | JGI IMG/M metagenome (GOLD analysis project Ga0213824, IMG submission 179892) | Enriched soil aggregate microbial communities from Iowa State University, Ames, United States - MC6-MC0906-MG | ecosystem: Environmental > Terrestrial > Soil > Unclassified | place: USA: Iowa...
CCAAACTGTTACGCGGCCAACTTCAGGAAGTGGCTGACCGCCTCGCCTCCCGTGGCTTCAGCCTGGATGTCGCGCGCATCGAATCGCTGGAAGAGCGCCGCAAGGCGGTGCAGACCCGCACCGAGCAACTGCAGGCCGAACGTAACGCCCGCTCCAAGTCGATCGGCCAGGCCAAGGCCAAGGGTGAGGACATCGCGCCGCTGATGGCCGACGTCGAGCGCATGGCCGGTGAGCTGGCTGCCGGCAAGGTCGAGTTGGACGAGATCCAGGCCGAACTGGACGGTATCGTCCTGACCATCCCCAACCTGCCGGACGCCAGCGTGCCGGTCGGCGCCAGCGAAGACGACAACGTCGAAGTGCGCCGTTGGGGCACGCCAAAGGCGTTCGATTTCGACATCAAGGACCACGTCGCCCTGGGCGAGATCAGCGGTGGCCTGGACTTCGAGGCCGCGGCCAAGCTGTCCGGCGCCCGCTTTGCTGTGCTGCGTGGCCCGATCGCCCGCCTGCACCGCGCCCTGGCGCAGTTCATGATCAACCTGCACACCGGTGAACACGGTTACGAAGAGCACTACACCCCGTACCTGGTCCAGGCCCCGGCCCTGCAGGGTACCGGCCAGTTGCCGAAGTTCGAGGAAGACCTGTTCAAGATCACCCGCGAAGGCGAAGCCGACTTCTACCTGATCCCGACTGCCGAAGTGTCGCTGACCAACCTGGTGGCCGGCGAGATCATCGACGCCAAGCAACTACCGCTCAAGCTGGTTGCCCACACCCCGTGCTTCCGCAGTGAAGCTGGTGCTTCGGGCCGTGATACTCGCGGCATGATCCGCCAGCACCAGTTCGACAAGGTCGAGATGGTCCAGGTGGTCGAGCCGTCCAAGTCCATGGAAGCCCTGGAAGGCCTGACTGCCAACGCCGAGCGCGTGCTGCAGTTGCTGGAACTGCCATACCGCGTACTGGCGCTGTGCACCGGCGACATGGGCTTCGGCGCCGTGAAGACCTACGACTTGGAAGTGTGGGTGCCGAGCCAGGACAAGTACCGCGAGATCAGCTCCTGCTCCAACTGCGGCGACTTCCAGGCCCGCCGCATGCAGGCCCGCTGGCGTAACCCGGAAACCGGCAAGCCTGAGCTGGTGCACACCCTCAATGGCTCCGGTCTGGCAGTAGGCCGTACTCTGGTGGCCGTGCTGGAAAACTACCAGCAGGCCGATGGCTCGATTGTCGTGCCGGAAGTGCTCAAGCCCTACATGGGCGGTGTCGAGGTCATCCGCTAAATGGATTACCTGCCGCTGTTCCACAAGCTGCAGGGCGGCCGTGTACTGGTCGTCGGCGGTGGCGAGATCGCCTTGCGCAAGGCGCGCCTGTTGGCTGATGCTGGCGCCGCGTTGCGGGTGGTGGCGCCCGAGGTCGACGGCCAATTGGCCGCGCTGGCCCGTGAAGCTGGCGGTGAGGTCCTGGTGCGGGGCTATCAGGCAGCCGACCTGGTCGGTTGCCGCCTGGTGATTGCGGCAACCGACGACCCTGAGCTCAATGCCCAGGTGTCGACCGATGCGCAGGCGCGCAGCCTGCCGGTCAACGTTGTGGATGCGCCGGCCCTGTGCACGGTGATCTTCCCGGCGATTGTCGACCGTTCACCGTTGGTGGTGGCGGTCTCCAGTGGCGGTGACGCCCCCGTGCTGGCGCGCTTGATCCGCGCCAAGCTGGAGGCCTGGATTCCGTCGGCCTATGGCGAGCTGGCCGGGTTGGCCGCGCGGTTCCGGCACACGGTCAAGGCGTTGTACCCGGACGTCAATCAGCGTCGTGGCTTCTGGGAAAACGTGTTCCAGGGCCCGATTGCCGAGCGCCAATTGGCCGGGCAGGGCGCCGAGGCCGAGCGGCTGCTGCAGGCCATGGTCGACGGGGCGCCGGTGCAGCAAGGTGGCGAGGTGTACCTGGTGGGGGCGGGGCCGGGTGATCCGGACTTGCTGACCTTCCGTGCCTTGCGCCTGATGCAGCAGGCTGATGTGGTGCTGTATGACCGCCTGGTAGCCCCGGCGATCATCGAGATGTGCCGGCGTGATGCCGAGCGCATCTACGTTGGCAAGCGCCGCGCCGACCATGCCGTACCACAGGACCAGATCAACCGCCTGTTGGTCGACCTGGCCAAGCAGGGCAAGCGTGTGCTGCGCTTGAAAGGCGGCGACCCGTTCATCTTCGGCCGGGGTGGCGAAGAGATCGAAGAGCTGGCCGAGCAGGGCATCCCATTCCAGGTGGTGCCGGGCATTACCGCAGCCAGTGGTTGCTCCGCCTATGGCGGCATACCGCTGACCCATCGCGACTATGCCCAGTCGGTGCGCTTTGTCACCGGGCACCTCAAGGACGGCACCAGCAACCTGCCGTGGGATGACCTGGTGGCGCCGGCCCAGACCCTGGTGTTCTACATGGGGCTGGTGGGCTTGCCGACCATCTGTGCCGAGCTGATTCGCCATGGGCGTGCAGCGACTACTCCGGCGGCACTGGTGCAGCAGGGGACCACGCGCAATCAGCGAGTGTTCACCGGTACCTTGGCAGACTTGCCGGCGCTGGTGGCTCAGCATGAAGTGCATGCGCCGACCCTGGTGATTGTCGGGGAAGTGGTGCAATTGCGTGAGAAGCTGGCCTGGTTCGAAGGGTCACAGCAAGACTGAATGAAAAGGGCCGCTAAGCGGCCCTTTTCGTTTTCAGCTCCAGATCCCTTTGCCCGCCAACCGCTCCCGATCATGCGGTAGGTTGAAATCCTGCAGCGGCCCCTTCGGCACGATCCCGGTCGGGTTGATGGTCTTGTGGCTCATGTAGTAGTGCTTCTGGATATGCTCCATGTTCACAGTCTGTGCCACGCCCGGCCACTGGTACAGCTCGCGCAGCCAGTTAGACAGGTTCGGGTAATCGCTCAGCCGGCGCAGGTTGCACTTGAAGTGGCCGTGATACACGGCATCGAAGCGCACCAGTGTGGTGAACAGGCGCACGTCGGCCTCGGTGAGGTATTCCCCCGACAGGTAGCGGTTGCGGCTCAGCACGTCTTCCAGGTAATCCAGCGCGTTGAACACGTCGTCGAACGCAGCCTCGTAGGCGTCTTGCGTGGTGGCAAAGCCTGCACGGTAGACACCGTTGTTCACGGCCGGGTAGATGCGTGCGTTGAGCGCATCGATGGTCGGGCGCAGAGACTCCGGATACAGGTCCAGGTGGTTGCCGGTCAGCTCGTTGAACGCGCTGTTGAAGATGCGGATGATCTCTGACGATTCGTTGTTGACGATGCGCGTCTCTTGCTTGTCCCACAGCACGGGCACGGTCACACGGCCTGTGTAGTGCGGGTCATCCTGGGTGTAACGCTGGTGCATGAATTGCAGGGCGTCGAGGTGATCGCCGGTAGAGCCATGCTGCTGGTCGAAGGTCCAGCCGTTTTCCTGCATCAGCCAGCTGACCACCGACACGTCGATCAACGGCTCCAGCCCTTTGAGGGCGCGGACGATCAGGGTGCGGTGCGCCCATGGGCAGGCCAGCGAGACATACAGGTGATAGCGACCGGCTTCGGGGGCGGGCAGCTGATTGCGGCGTTGAGCATTCTCGCGCTTGAACGTGCCGTCCTTGCCGTTTTCGTACCATTGGTCATGCCAGCGGCCGTCGATCAAAAGGCCCATGGTGAGCTCCTCGGAACAAAGTTGTTGGTCGTTGGAGCCCAGTCTAGGCGAAAACGTTCGAATAAATAGCGCAAAGACTGCGGGGTAATAATCTACTTATTCGATTGGTTTCGAGCGTCCCAGTAAGCACGTGCAGCCGCAAATGCCGGGTCGCGGTCCTGTCCCAGGCCGCGCAGTGCCAAGGCCATGGTTGCAACGACCGCCATTTCACCGTAGCTGTCTTCAGCCTCGCCGCGCCATACGGCGAGCAATTGTTCGGGCTGCAGCGTGGCGGGTTTCACATGGCGGCGCTCACTGAGTGCCGGCCATTCCTCGTCCCACGCTTCGCCAGCGCGGGTGCCGTACAGGTGGCTGATGACGTCTGGGTTGACTTCGATCTCGCCACCATCACCCTTGATCACCACGGCATGGTCGCCGAGCAGGCGGCTGGCTTCGCGGTGCACGGCCTGGTAGCCGGGGTGGAAGATACTCTGCAGGCCGCAACGTGCGCTCAGCGGGTTGAGCACCCGCGCCAGCGAGTGGATCGGTGAACGCAGGCCGAGGGTGTTGCGCAGGTCGATCATCCGCTGCAGCTGCGGGGCCCAGTCCTGCAACGGGAAGAACGCCAGGTGCTGCTGGTCCAGTGCTTGCTCGACGGCGGCCCAGTCGCGGCACAGCGGAATCTCCAGCAGCGCCAGCAGCTGCTCGGTGTACATACGCCCGGCGGTGTGCGCGCCGCCACCGTGCAACAGGATGCGCACGCCGTTGCTGGCCAGGCATTTGGCGGCCAGCAGGTACCAGGGCAGGTGGCGCTTCTTGCCGGCATAACTTGGCCAATCCAGGTCGACGGCGATACGCGGGGCCTGAAGATGAGCGCGCAGGGCTTCGGTAAAACCGGCCAGCTCCTCGGCGCTTTCTTCCTTGTGCCTAAGCAGCATCAGAAACGCGCCCAGCTGGGTGTCTTCGACCTTGCCTTCCAGCAGCAGGGTCATGGCCGCGCGGGCTTCTTCGCGGGTCAGGCCGCGGGCACCGCGCTTGCCTTTGCCAAGGATGCGTACGAATTCGGCGAACGGGTGTTCGGCCGGGGTTTCCAGGGTAAGCGGGCGGGCGTCGGTCATATGCAGTTGGTCGGCTTGGGCAGGCCCGCCAGCTTGGCGGCAAGTTTGGCGGGGGTGCCGTTGAACAGGCGGTTGAGGTGCGGGCTGTTGCCCTTTTCCACGCCCAGTTTGAGCGCGGTGTACTTGATCAGTGGTCGAGTGGCCGGTGACAGCTGGTACTCCTCGTAGAACTGGCGCAGCAGTTCGAGAATTTCCCAATGATCGGCGGTCAGGGGAATGCTTTCGCGCTCGGCCAGCGCCTCGGCGACGTCGCGGGACCAGTCTTGCAGGTCGACCAGAAAACCGTCTTTGTCCAGGGCGATTGCCTGGTTGTGTACCGTCAGGGTGTTCATAGCCAGCTGTTGACCTTGTCGTAATCCAGCGACAATGCGACGAACGCCTGGTAGTCCACGGCCTTGGCCTGCGTGCTGATGATGGCGCGGGCTTGCAGGTCTTCGTCGAGGGCGAACAGGCGTTGGTCCAGGCCGGCTGTTTGCAGCAAACGCTGCGTTTCGCTGCCGTCGCGCAGGGCGTAGACCGCATCGCCGCACAGCAGCAAGGCATCTTCGCTGCCGAGCAGGCGCAGGCAGCTGCCCAGGCGGTCGTCGCCGAAGGGCGAGTGGGATATCACGTGCAACGTCGGCATCAGAGCGTCACCATTTGGTCGAAACGGGCAATCAGTGCCTGCAGTGCTGCGTCGTCCAGCACCTTTACCGGCAGCTCCAGGGTATCGGCAACCAGCCCGCGAATGGCCAGGCTGTGCTGGCAGGCGAACAGTTCCTCGACGCCGAACATCGGCAAGGCCTGCAGGTTGGCGGCGAGGTTTTTTTGTTGCACGGCGGCGGGTTGCTGGCCCGGCGCGAGCTGGAAAACCCCGTCATCGAGAAACAGCATGCACAGCGGCAAGTCGAAGGCGCCGCCCGCCAGGGCGATGTCCAGCGCCTCGCGGGCGGATGGGCCGTTCCAGGGCGCCTGGCGGCTGATGATCAGCATGGATTTGGCCATTTCAGTCCCCTCCAAAGCAGACCAGGCGGTCGGCATGTTGTGCGGCTTCATGCAACTGACCCAGCCCGGACAGCACCCACGGCTTGGGCAGGTTGACCGCCGGGCGCTGGTAGCGGCTGGCTTCTGTTTCGTCGAGCACGCCACGGCGCAGGGCTGCGGCGATACAGACCACGGCATCGAGCTGATGGGTCGTGATAAAGGTGCGCCACTGGTCGGCGATGTCCGCTTCGTCCTGGGGCGCGACGACATTGGCCGAGGCGCTGTGCACGCCATCCTGATAGAAGAACAGCCGGGCAATCTCATGCCCGCCGGCCAGCGCCGCCTCGGCGAAGCGCAGGGCGCGCCGCGAGGAGGGCGCATGCGCCGGGGAAAAAACCGCGATAGCGAATTTCATGGATAACTCGTGCAAAGGAATGCCGCCATGATAAAGCAAAAAAGCCCGCGCAAGTGGGCGCGGGCTTGTTGGCCGGGGCGGGCCGATCAGGCGTGTTCCTTGCTCTCTGGCAGGAACCAGTTCAGCACCAGCGCGCAGATGCCGCCGGTGGCAACGCCGGACTCCAGCACGTTGCGAATGGCCGCCGGCATGTGCGCCAGGAACTCCGGCACCTGGGCCACGCCCAGGCCGAGTGCCAGCGACACAGCGATGATCAGCAGCGCACGGCGGTCCAGGCGGGTGCTGGCCAGGATGTTGATGCCCGAGGCCGCGACCGCACCAAACATGACCATGGCCGCGCCACCCAGCACCGGCTCAGGCACTGCCTGAATCACACCGGCAACGCTTGGGAACAGGCCCAGCACCACCAGCATCACGGCAATCCAGATGCCGATGTGACGGCTAGCGATGCCCGTCAGCTGAATCACGCCATTGTTCTGGGCGAAGATCGAGCTCGGGAAGGTATTGAACAAGCCGGCCAGCAGCGAGTTGGCCCCGTTGACCAGTACGCCGCCCTTGATGCGCTGCATCCACACCGGGCCTTCGACCGGTTGGCGCGAGACCTTGCTGGTCGCAGTGACGTCACCGATAGCTTCCAGCGAGGTGACCAGGTAGATCACCAGCATCGGGATGAACAGCGCCCAGGAGAAGCCCAGGCCGAAGTGCAGCGGCGTCGGTACCTGGAACAGCGCGGCTTCATGCATGCCGGTGAAGTCCAGGCGGCCCAGGTAGCCGGCGAGTGCGTAGCCGACAGCCAGGGCGATGACGATGGCGCAACTGCGCATCCACACCACCGGGATACGGTTGAGGATCACGATGATTGCCAGGACCACGCCCGACAGCAGCAGGTTTTCTCCATTGGCGAAGGTGCCATTGGCCATGGCACCGAAGCCGCCGCCCATGCTGATCAGGCCGACCTTGATCAAGGTCAGGCCGATCATCAGCACGACGATGCCAGTCACCAAGGGGGTAATCAGGCGTTTGACGAACGGCAGGATGCGCGACACGCCCATCTCGACGAACGAACCGGCGATCACTACACCGAAGATGGCTGCCATCACGCTTTCCACCGGCGTGCCCTGCTTGACCATCAGTGCGCCACCGGCAATCAGCGGCCCGACGAAGTTGAAGCTGGTGCCTTGCACGATCAGCAGCCCGGCACCGAATGGCCCGAAGCGCTTGCACTGCACGAAGGTGGCGATACCGGAGATGACCAGCGACATCGACACGATCAGGTTGGTGTCGCGCGCCGAAACGCCCAGTGCCTGGCAGATCAGCAAGCCGGGGGTAACAATCGGCACGATGATCGCCAGCAGGTGCTGCAGCGCTGCCAGCAAGCCGATCAGCAGCCGTGGCTTGTCTTCGAGGCCAAGCACCAGTTCATTGACAGGCGCATCCGCGCCTGGGCTGTGTTCGTGTGAGCTCATCGGTGAAGCTGCCCCGGAAGAAAAAAGGAGCGCATTCTACGGGGTGAAGGGGGATTACGGTAGGGGGGGCATGATCACGACAAGATCACGGGTTTATCGCTGCATAAGCTGACTTTTAGGTCAGTTTGTGAGTGCAAAAAAGCCCGCCGAAGCGGGCTTTATCGTGGCACGTGAACCGATCCGTATCAGTCGTCGCGGCCCATGATGCCGAACAGCTGCAGCAGGCTGACGAACAGGTTGTAGATCGATACATACAGGCTGATGGTCGCCATGATGTAGTTGCGCTCGCCACCATGGATGATCGCGCTGGTCTGGAACAGGATGCAGACCGACGAGAACAGCACGAAGCCAGCGCTGATCGCCAGTTGCAGGCCGCTGATCTGGAAGAAGAAGCTGGCAACAACGGCGCCCAGCAGGACGAAGAAGCCCGCGGTGATGAAGCCGCTGAGGAAGCTCATGTCCTTACGGGAGATCAGCACGTAAGCCGACAGGCCGCCGAATACCAGGGCGGTCATGGCAAAGGCCGAGCTGACCACTTCGGCGCCGCCGCTCATGCCCAGATAACGGTTGAGGATCGGGCCGAGGATGAAGCCCATGAAGCCGGTGAGGGCGAAGGTGGAAACCAGGCCCCAGACCGAATCACGCAGCTTGGCGGTGAGGAAGAACAGACCGTAGAAGCCGATCAGTACGACGAATACGTTCGGGTAACCGACGCGCATCTGCTGGGCAACGAAAGCCATGACACCACTGAAGGCGAGGGTGAGTGCCAGCAGGCTGTAGGTGTTGCGCAGGACCTTGCTGACCTCGCGCTGCTCGACCTGCTGGCCGTTGTGTACGGCATAATCCTGTTCGCGCATGGCGACACTCCTTGATGAACCTGTGGTTTTGAAACGTTCAGATGGAAAGGAGTCTATCAGAGCTCTTGCAACCGGTGACATAGAGAGTTTGACAGCTTGTTTCATTACGGTATTATGGCGGCCGCAAAACGAGCTGGAAGCGTGGCCGAGTGGTTTAAGGCAACGGTCTTGAAAACCGTCGATGGGCAACTATCCTAGAGTTCGAATCTCTACGCTTCCGCCATATTTTTCAACAAAAGCCCCGATTATTCGGGGCTTTTGTGTTTCTGGATGCCGGTGAGCGCATTCTTCGCGCCGTCTGGCAAGTCCTAAGAACAGTCCCTCCATCCCCAGTCAGCTCGCGTGCATCCATACAAGCGCCTCTGGCACACAGGCAAAGCCCTAGGTCCTCCCGCTTCAGGCATCATGCTTCAAGCATTCCTCCCAAAGCTGAACCTGCCAAATGTCAGACACCACCAAACCCAACCGCGCCATTTACGACCTGGACATGCTGCGTACCCTGGTGATGGTCGCCGATTGCGGCAGTTTCACCACCGCCGCTGCTCGCCTGCATTCCACCCAGTCGACGGTCAGCCAAAAGGTCCGCCGCCTGGAAGAACTGGTCGGCCAGCAACTGCTCGACCGCAGCAACCGGGAGGTGCACCCGACCGACGCCGGTGAAACCTTGCTGGGCTACGCACGGCACCTGCTCGCGGTGAGCAATCAGCTGACCGAAGCGATGTCGGGCGGTGTCACGGTGACCGTGCGCATCGGCCTGCCGGACGACTTCGTCGCGGGCAAGACGATGCAGGCGCTGGCGGCGTTCAACCGCAAGAACCCCAAGGTCAAGCTGGAGATCACCGGCGGGCTCAGCCGTGACCTGATGAGCACCTACGACCGTGGCGAGTTGGACCTGGTGCTGGTCAAGCAACGCCGTCACAGCCGTGAAGCCGTAGCCTGCAAGCCGGAGCGTATCGATTGGTTCGACAGCGCGCAGTATCCGTGCTTTGCCCAGGACCCGATCCCGCTGGTGACCTTTCCGCCGCGCGGCCTGTACCGTGACGACATGATCAACGCCATCGAGGCCATGGGCCGCAACTGGCGCATCGGTTTCACCAGTTCGAGCCTGGCGGGTATTCAGGAGGCGGTGGCCCAAGGCTTGGGCGTCAGCCTGCTGCCGCACCGGGTGGTGACCCCCGCGCATCGGATACTGGGGGTGGAGGAGGGGTTCAAGCCGATCAAGGTGTTCGAGGCGGCGATCTTTCATCGGCCGACGGCCGATCCGATGGTCAAGGCGCTGGCTGAGGTGTTGACCGATATCCTCAGGTCAGAGACCGAGTAAACCGGGGGCTGCAAGCCCCCAGCGATACCTCAGCGGCGCAGTGCGTGCGCGAACTGCGCGGCCTTCAGCTGCAGCTGCGCAGGCCCGCCCCAGAACGCGCCACGGCGCACGATCACGCGTTCATGGAGGGCCGCGGCCACTGCGGCGGCAGCATTGGGCGCCCTGAACAGCACAAAACTGGCCTCGTTGCCGACCTTCAACCCATAGTCCTGTTTGCCCATCACCCCGGCACCGGCTTCGGTCGCCATTTCCAGCGCTACCCGCAGCTCTTCGTCAGTGTTGAAGCCCGAGCGGTAGCTCACCAACATGGCCCGTTGCAGCATGTCGCCGTTGCCGTAGGGCCACCAGGCGTCCTGGATGTTGTCGTTGCCGGTGAACACCCGCACGCCGCCGGCACGCAGGCGCAGCACCGGTGGGAAGGCGTGCTCGCCGGGGGCGTTGGTCATGATTGAAATACCGGCGCGGGCCAGCACCGCGGCCGTGCGGTCGACCACGCTGTCGGTTACATCGCCCAACCCATACGCATGGCTGACCGCCACCAGCCCCTGCATACCCAGTGCCTGGGTGCGCGCAGCGATACGTTCGAGCTGGGCGATGCAGATGTCGCCTGGCTCGTGCAGGTGGATATCGACCTTCACGCCATGCCGCTCGGCGATGCCGAAGACGATATCCAGCTGGGCTTCGGCGTCGCTGTCCAGGGTGGTTGGGTCGATCCCGCCGACCACCTGCACGCCTTCGCGCACGGCCGCCTCCAGCACTTCGGCGGTGCCGGGGCAGGTCACCACGCCGGCCTGGGGGAAGGCCACCAGCTCGATGTCGAGCAGGTCTTTCCACTGTTCGCGGGCTTCGAGGATGGCGCGCAGGTGGGTGAGGCCCGTGGTGGCGTCCACGTCCACATGGCAGCGCATGGCCATTGTGCCGAACGAGGCAGCCTGGCGGATCAGGGCGTTGGCGCGCTCGACGATGGGTGGGGCGCTGGCGAGTTCGCGTTTTTCCACGGCCAGGCGCTCACGCAAGGAGGCTACCGGCTGGTGCGGACGCCAACGGTCGCCGACGAAGCTCTTGTCCAGGTGGATGTGGCCGTCGACAAAGCCCGGCAAAGCCAGCAGGCCTTCCAGGTCAATGGTTTCGCGGGCCGCTTGCGCGGCGCGTTGCGGGCCGATGTGGGTGATGCGCCCGTTTTTCACAGCGATGTGCAGGGGCAGGCCATTCTGGTCGATGGCATTGATGAACTCACGGTCGTTCATGGTCGGGCCTTTTTCCGAGGCTTGGATGACGTCACACGGTAGGGAGGAAGCGGGCACGGCTCAAATTAATTATCAGAATCGACAGCAGTGCATATATGGATGCGGGCGTGCATTAAAAAGCCCACTGCAGTCGATTCCGATAATTAACTTTCAAAGCCATGGCGCTCGGCCCAGCATTGAGCACGTGACCCGCCCAGCCGCCTGCTACGGCGTTTGCGGGGCGGGCATCACCCACAATAAAAACAAATACCGTGTCGGGGGCCTTTCATGATCAATGATTCCAAGCTGCTGCGTGCCGCACTCATTTTCATTGCCTGTACGTCGTTCATCGTTTGTGGGGTGCAGCCCATCTTCATGGGGTTGATCACGGAGCGGCTGAGCCTGCCACTCGACCTGCAGGGCTGGGTGGTGTCGGTCGAGATGATCGGCATGACCCTGGGCACCTTGCTGTGCCCACCGCTGATGAAACGCCATGGAGGGCGCAGCCTGTGCCTGTCCGTCGGCATCCTGTGCGTGGCCTTGAGCGTTGCTACCGCCTTCGCCACCACCCACCTGATGCTGCTGACTGTGCGCCTGGCAGCCGGTACCTGCGCGGGGTTGGTCTATGCCTACGCGGTGACCACGTTGGGCCGGTTGCCCAACCAGGACCGTTCGTTCGGGCTGATGCTGTTGTTGCAGACGCCGGAGTATTCGTTGTTTTCCGCAGCACTGCCATTGCTTGCCGCCCAGAGCGGTGCCGTGACGGCCTTGTGTTCGTTCGGCCTTTGGTACCTGCTGATCTGCGGCGCCAGCCTGGTGCTGCCGCGTCGCCCGGCGACCGTGCTGGCAAGCGGCGAGGGCACCCCTGCCCAGGGTGGTTTGGCACGTACGGGGCGCAGTGCGCTGCTGGGCATGCTATTCATGCAGATCGGCATCTACTGTGTCTGGGGCTTTATCGATCAGTTGGCGCGTGATCAGGGCATTGGCGGCGTCGATATCGGCTGGGCGTTCGGCCTGTCGGCCATCGGCGGCCTGCCGGGCGCTGCACTGCCCAGCCTGCTAGGCGCGCGGGTCAACCGCCAACTGATGATCACCGTGGGGCTGGTGGCGGTGTTCATCTCCATTGCCATGCTTACGGGCCATACCCGTACACCGATGCAGCTGTGCGTCGCGTTGCTGCTGCTCAACTTCGGGTGGGTGTTGTCGCTGTCGTACTACATGGCACTGATCACCACCAACGACCCAACCGGCAAGCTCACGCCTCTGGTCAGCATTACCTTGATGGGGGCCGCAGCGGTGACGCCGGCACTGATCGCCATGCTGGTGGAGGGCTCCAACCAGCAACTGATCTTCCTGCTGGGGACCGGGGCGTTGGTGATTGCCTTTGTCGTTACCTGCATGGGGGGGATGCCCAAGCGTGTACGTAGCAGGGCGGCTTGTTGAAAAAACGCAGAGGGCAGGGTATTGCCGCTATTGCAACGTCGGCGGCTTTATCCCCTTGGGAAGCCCTGCCACTGTCGCTTCTATCCCTGCAATTGTCTGCGTAAGCCGTTGTGCTTCCTCCTCCTTGCCCTGGGTTTTCAGGTGATCTCGCTCTTTGCGCAATGCGAGCAGGTTTTTGTGCAGTGCCAGGCCGGATGTATTGAATGGGTCCATAGAACTCTTACGCTGAAGGCATCCGTGCCGGTGTAGGAAAAATGGACCGTAGCAGTTCAACATGCGTGCGGATACTGAGGTTTCATACAGCAAATGGGGGTGACGAAGACATTCCCTACGATAGATGGAAAAACATCCTACAAGCTTGAACTGCACCTGTATCTGTTCGTGCAGTTCAGGCCCGCAGCCGAGCCCTGTATTTGCTGCACTTCTCGGCAGTCACCCTGTCGCAGTGTTTTGGCGGCTGCTGGCGGGCCGGTGCCGGTGGGGCTGAAACCTCGTGTAGCAATTAACCCTCAAGGCCTACAGATGATCTGCATCCACCACGGCCTTGGCGAACGCCTGCGGTGCCTCCTGCGGCAAGTTATGCCCCACACCGCCACTGACCAAGCGGTACTCGTACTTACCGGTAAAGCGCTGTGCATAGGCTTCGGCAGGTGGATGAGGCGCGCCATTGGCGTCCCCTTCAAGGGTGATGGTCGGTACGCTGATGCTGGGGAACGTGGCCAGTTTCGCTTCCAGTGGGGCGTAGCGGTCTTCGCCCTGCGCCAGGCCCAGGCGCCAGCGATAGTTGTGCACGGTGATGGCCACCTGGTCGGGGTTGTCCAGGGCCTTGGCACTGCGTTCGAACGTGGCGTCGTCGAACGCCCATTGCGGCGACGCGGTCTGCCAGATCAGTTTGGCGAAGGCGTGTCGATTCCTCTCATAGCCAGCCTGGCCACGCTCGGTGGCGAAATAATACTGGTACCACCACTGCAACTCGGCACTCGGCGGCAATGGGGCCTTGGCCGCCTCCTGGCTGCTGATCAGATAGCCACTGACCGATACCAGTGCCTTTACCCGTTCGGGCCACAGCGCCGAAACGATATCGGCGGTGCGAGCCCCCCAGTCGAAGCCGGCCAGCACGGCGCGTTGAACGTGCAGCGCATCCATGAAGGCGATCACGTCGCTGGCCAGCGCCGAAGGTTGGGCGTTGCGGGGCGTCTGCGCCGACAGGAAGCGGGTTGCGCCATAGCCGCGCACGTAGGGCACCAGCACCCGGTAGCCTTGCGCGGCCAGGGTCGGGGCAACCTCCTGGAAGCTGTGAATGTCGTAGGGCCAGCCGTGCAGCAGGATGACCACCGGGCCGTCAGCCGGGCCTTGTTCGACATAGGCGACGTCGAGCACACCAGCCTTGATGTGCTTGAGGGGGCCGAAGTCATCCGCCGCAACCACTGCTGTCTGTGGCTGCGCGGGGGCGGCAGAGGATGAGCCCGCGCTCATGAGTGCAAGCGGCAGTAAGGCACAGGCAAACAGCGTGGCGTGTTTGAAGCGGCGTACTGCGCAGGTAGGGCGAGCGTGCATGGGGCGTTCCTTGGCTTGGCCGTGGGTGCTGTTGGATGCACGCCAGTAAAGAAGGTCGCTGTATCGACGATGTGTCCGCAGCGCGTGCCGCGCGCGTTCTTGTGTGTCAGGTCGCAGTTTTTACACACAAAGATACAAATCCACTGCGCAGGCCTGGCCCGGCGGCTCTGCTACGATTCACGGTTTTTCAGCCAGGGACCGGCTCATGAAATACGTTGTCGTCGAAACCCATCGCAGTGAATACCCCACGCCGCTGCGCTTCGCCAAAGGCACCTTGCTGGAGGTGGGCCAGCGCTACGAGGGGGAGCCCGGTTGGCAGGACTGGTACCTGTGCCGCTGTGACGGGCAGGTGCCGGGTTGGGTGCCGGCGCAACTGATCGAGCGGCTCGGCGTCGGCCAGGGCAGGGCGCTGGAGCACTACTCGGCGCACGAACTCGATGCCGACCCCGGCCAGTTGGTACACACGCTGCGCCTGCTCAACGGCTGGGCCTGGTGCCGGCGACAGCGCAATGGCGAACTGGGTTGGTTGCCCTTGAAAAAGCTCCAGCCAATGGTGTGAACGGGCTATCTGATACGCTTTTTTTCCACCAACCTGAATCTGTAACCGTATCAGCGCAGAACCGACAATGCTCTACATCCCCACTCCACATGAAGAGGTTCCAATGGGCAAGCTTGCGCTGTTTCTGGGTGGCTTTCTGCTGCTGACCATTCTGATAGGCCTGCTGGGCACCATTCCGCCAAGCTGACGTCTGCCGACCCTCCGGCCCGTCTCATTCGCCTGACGGGCCCACTCCCTGCCCATTTACGGCAGCGCGTCTTGGTATACCGCTGGACTAGCGGTAGCTGCAAGTCGTTCTCAAGTGCAAAACGCTCGTGTACTCTCCCGCTCGCGTCATAATGGGTCGCATCGCGGGCCGGTCTTTTGCCTTGGAGTCAATACATAGATGGAATGCAAGAAGGGCACTTCAGCCATGCTGGAGTGGCGTAGCCGTTTTCTCACCGCAGGTACCCTCGAAGAGGATGAATATGATCAGGCATTGCGCAGTGCCGAAGCCTTGGAGCAGTCGGGTGTGATCACTGCGGTGGAGTGGATCGAGCTGGTCAAGGCGGCCAACATGGCGCTGCTGCGCGTGCGATAAGTCTTTCTTTGCAAGGGGAAATCTGTCCACAAAAAACGTGGGTAGGTCTGTGGATAAAATGCTGTAAGCCAAGCCGTTGGCGGCTTCTGTTAAATTGAGCAGATTTTGAACAGCACTCAGTCGGGCCGTTGAGTGCCCGCTGCACCCGCCAGGCGTATCGCCTGCAGTAGCTCACGGACCCGCGCTGGCAGCTCGCCGGCGGGGTATACCGCGTGCATTTCCGGGTCTTGGCCGGTGCTCGAGGTCAGCCGGTATTGCGGGCATACACGCACCAGCCGCCCAGCCCGCACTTGCGCCTCGCCCACCCAATCGGCCAGGCGGGCAATGCCGGCGCCAGCCAGGGTGCTGTGGTACACCGCGTCGCCGGAGTTCAGGCGCAACCGTGGCTGCGGGCGCAGGCTGGTGATGCGACCCTCGCGGTAGAAGTGCCAGGCCTTGAGGATGCGCGGGGCGGTGTGCAGGATCAGCGCATGATTGGCCAGTTCTTCCGGCCGTTGGGGCATACCGTTACGCGCCAGGTAGTCAGGGCTGGCATACACGTGGCGCTGGTAGCGCCACAGTGGGTAGCCAATCAGCTCACTCGATTGCGGGAACGCCCCGCGCACCACGAAATCGAGCTTGCCCAGCAAGGGGTCGAGGGTTGCATCGCCGTAGTGCACATCCAGGGTCACCTGTGGGTGACGCTGGGAAAACGCGGCCAGTACCCCGGGCAGCACATGCTCGCCGAGCAGTAGCGGCACACCGAAGCGGATCCACCCTTGCGCGCTACCGCTGAGTGCCGCCAGCTCGTCCGCCGCATCGCGTTGCACATCCAGCAAGCGCTCGGCATGCGGCAACAAGCGCTCACCGGCATCGGTGAGGGTGACGGCGTTGGCGTTTCGGTTGAGCAACTTGCAACCCGTATTGTCCTCCAGGGCCTGCACCGCACGGGTTACCGCGCTGGGTGAGCGGCCCAGGGCACGCGCGGCGGCGACGAAGCTGCGCTTGTGCGCGACGCTGACGAAGGCCTGGATTTCGCGCAGCATGTCCAATGCCATGAACGTCTCCTTGTTGCAGTTTTTGCAATATGGCATTTCAACACAAACGCGGCGCTTTGATTAGCCTTGCAGTCTGCAATCACTGCCTGGAACCGCTTCATGATGGATATCGCTGTCCTTTCCCTGTTCGCCTTCGCTGCTGGCCTGATCGACGCTGCCGTTGGCGGCGGCGGGCTCATCCAGATCCCGGCGCTGTTCAACGTACTGCCCACGGCGCAGCCGGCGGCCCTGCTGGGTAGCAACAAGCTGGCCTCGGTGTGCGGCACTGCTTTTGCGGCGCGCTCGTTCATACGCAAGGTGACGTTGGACTGGGGACTGATCGTGCCGGCGGCGCTGAGCGCGTTCGTCATGTCTTTTGCAGGCGCCGCCACGGTGTCGCTGGTGCCGCCTAGCGTGATGCGCCCGGCGGTGCTGGTGCTGATCGTGCTGATGGCGATCTACACCTTCTGCAAGAAGGACTTCGGCACCCTGCACAAACCCGCGAAGATTGGCCGCAAGGAACAGTGCCTGGCGGTGCTGATCGGCGGAGCCATCGGATTCTATGATGGCCTGTTCGGGCCGGGCACCGGCAGTTTCCTGATCTTCCTGTTCATTCGCTTCTTCGCCCTGGACTTCCTGCATGCCTCGGCCTCGGCCAAGGTGGTGAACATCGCCACCAACCTGGCGGCGCTGGTGTTTTTCGTGCCCACTGGCAATGTGCTGTACGCCATTGCCCTGCCCATGGCGGCGTGCAACATTCTGGGGGCGTTGACCGGCACCTGGCTGGCCGTACGCAAGGGCGCAGGGTTTGTCCGTGGGCTGTTCCTGATTCTGCTGTGCGTGTTGATCGCCAAGCTGTCCTGGGACTTGCTGAACGGTTGAGTCAGACCACTTCGCGCTGCGCCGCGGCCAGTTCGACGCGATTGCGACCGTGGGCCTTGGCGCGGTACAGCGCCTGATCTGCGCGGGCCAGCAGCTCGTCCAGGCTTGGCGCCGCAACGTCTGCGGCGCAGCCGTCGAGGCCGATGCTGACGGTTATCTGCAGGCGTGCATCGCCCTGCGCCACGTGCAGGTCCTGCACGGCGCGGCGCAGGCGTTCGGCGGTGAACTTGGCGCGCTCCGGCGCCAGCCCCGGGAGCATCACCACGAATTCTTCACCGCCCATGCGTGCCAGCAACTCACCCTCGTGCAACTGGTCTTGCAGGGTGCGGGCGAACTGGCGCAGCACCTGGTCGCCAACGCCGTGGCCATGGCGGTCGTTGATCGACTTGAAATGGTCGATGTCGAGCATCATCAAGGTCAGCGGCAACGCCTGGGCATGCTGCTGGCGGCTATCGAGCAGGGCACCGGCGCGGCGAGTGAAAGCACTGCGGGTCAACACGCCGGTCAGATGATCGATGGTGGCTTGGTGCGCCAGACGCGCCAGCAGGCTGCGGTTGGCCTGGCTGACGCAAGCGACCACCAGCGGGCCGAGCACCAGCATGGCGATACCCAGGCGGGCCGACATCAGGGTAGTGACCCCAGGTTCGCTTTGCGGCACGCTGAAATGCATCAGGTTCTGCGCCACCGCGACGATCAGCGTACTGCCGGCAGTGAGCGTCAGCAGGGAAACCAGGAACGGTGAGTAGGTCCAGGCACACCACAGCAGCGCCGCGATCGGGAAGGCAATGGCCCCCGGCCCGCCGAAGAGGATGCTGAAGGCCAGGGAGGCCAACAGTACCAGCAAGGGTGCCAGGCGGATCGCCTGGGCGCCGCTGCGCACCAGCGCGCGGGCCGACGGCGCCGTGAGCAGTACCGGCAGTACCAGCACGCTGGTCGAGAACTGCTCGCTGAACCAAGCCAACCAGGTCGAGCGCAATGATTGCTCGAACCACGGTGCAGCCATCACGCAGGCCAGGCTGGCCGCCACCGTGGCGCCCGCCGCGCTGGCACCGAACACGCTGAGCACGCCATGCGGGCTGCGCATACGCCGGTGCACGCGTGGCAAGCGGGACAGCAGCAGCCACACGGTCACCACCACGCCGAGGTTGCACAGGTTGAACCACAGCGCCGGGGCCCAGGCGCTGCCGCAGGCCAGGTCGGCAGCAACCATGGCCAGCCACACCAACGTGAAACCGACTGGGCCGGCCTGGCGCGGGTAACGCAGCAGCACGCCGGCCAGCACCGCATTGACTGGCCAGAACAGCGACAAGGATTCGATAGGCCGTGCCAGGATACCGCCCAGGGTCAGGGCAAAGGTCAGGCCGAACAGTACGGCATAGGGCAACAAGCGCGATTGGGCTGGAAAAACCATAGGCTCGACCGACAAGCGGAGACGAAATCCAGGACAACGGCGTTAGGCACCTGGGGCAATAACGTGTCAGTGTGTTTCCACAGGCTACTTGATGTCAATCTGCCGCGATCGCGCAAGATGATGTCAAATAGCCTCTATTTCCTGCAGCAACCCTCATAATCCATAGAACCATGGCACCATCAGCAGCGCCACCAGCATCACCAGCACGGTGAAGGGCACGCCCACCTTGACGAAGTCGGCGAAGCGGTACTGGCCAGGGCCGAGCACCAGGGTGTTGACCGGCGAGGACACCGGCGTCATGAACGCCGCCGAGGCGGCCAGGGCCACGGTCATGGCGAACGGGTAGGGCGACAGGCCCAGCTGTGACGCCGTGCTGATGGCCACGGGCGCCATCAGTACGGCGGTGGCGGTATTGGAAATGAATAGGCCGATCACCGCCGTCACCATGAACAGGCAGGCGAGCATGGCGAGCGGCCCGGCGCCGCCCAGCAAGCTGACCAGCCCGCCCACCGCCAGGTCGATCCCGCCGGTTTTTTGCAGGGCCTGGGCGAATGGCAGCATGCCGACGATCAACACCAGGCTCTGCCAGTGGATGGCCCGGTAGGCGCTGTTCATGTCGATGCAGCGCCCGGCGCCCATCAGCAGGCAACCGATCAGCGCGGCGATCACATTGGGTACCGCGCCGCTGACCATCAGTCCGACCATCACTGTCAGGCTGATCAACGCATACGGCGCACGGGTACGGGCTGGTGCCACCTGGTCGATCTCGGCGGGCAGGCTCAGCACCAGGAAATCCTTGGGTTGGCTTTGCAGCTGGCGCACCGCCTTCCACGGGCCGACCACCAGCAAGGTGTCACCCAAGCGCAGCGGTTCTTCCACCAGGTGTTCGTCGATTGCCACCTGCTCGCGGCGCAGGCCGACCACGTTGAGGTCATAGCGGGTGCGAAAGGCCAGGTCCAGGATACTTTTGCCAATCAGTTGCGATCCGGGTGGCAGCGACACTTCGGCCATGCCCAGCTCCTGGGATTGGTCGATGAAGTAGGCGGCCTTGAAGTGCAGGGGTTCCAGCTGCATCGTCTGGCACAGGGTGCGCAGGTCATCACGGTTGGCGAACAGGTCGAGCAGCAGCACATCACCTTGGTGCAGCACGGTGCTGGAGTCGGCGGTGATCACCCGCGTGGTGAACTTGTGCTGGCGCTCGATGCCGATCACGTTGGCACCGTGGCGGGTTCGCAACTCCAATTCCCCCAGGGTGTGGCCGATCAGCGGGGAATGCGGGCGGATGCGCAGGCGCCGCTCGCGACCGTTGAGCTTGTAGTCGAGCACCAGGTCGAGCAGGGTGCGGCGGCTTTCCACGCGGCCGTCCTTGCGCACTTCGCCATTTAGCCACTTGCGCGTCAGCAGCATGTAGCCGACACCCAACACCAGCACCACCAGGCCGAACGGGGTAAAGCTGAAAAAGCTGAAACCTTGCTCGCCATGGCGTACCAGTTCGCTGTGCACCACCACGTTGGGCGGCGTGGCCACCAGGCTGAGCATGCCGCTGATCAGGCCAGCGAAGCTCAATGGCATCATCAGGCGGCTGGGCGAAATCTGCAGGCGTGCGGCAATGCTCAGCACCACCGGGATGAAGATTGCGACTACCCCTGTTGAGCTCATCACCGAACCCAGCCCAGCCACCGACACCATCAGCAACACCAGCAGGCGCGCCTCACTATTGCCCGCCCGTTCGCTCATCCATTCACCGATGCGGTAGGCGATGCCCGTGCGCACCAGACCTTCGCCGATGACGAACAAGGCGGCGATCAGTACCACGTTGGGGTCGCTGAAGCCGGCCAGCGCCTGCTCCACGGTAAGGATGCCCGACAGTGGCAGGGCGAGGATCACCAGCAGGGCGACCACGTCCATGCGCGGGCGGTTGATGACGAAGAGGACGACGACGACAGCCAGCAGGCCGAGGACCCAGAGCAGTTCCTGGTTCATGGGCGGGGGTGTTCCTTCACTCAAGGGGCACGAAAGACAGTAGCAGTCAGTGTGGCAGCTTGTGCTGAAGGCGGTGTTGATGTGCTGCAGGTTTTGCGCGGGTGGTGAAACAAAAAGGGCCGCGAAGGCGGCCCTGGTGCTGCATGACTCAGTGACGGTGACGGCGGTGCTTCTTGCCGTTGTTGTCACCCAGGTGGTTGCCGATGGCACCACCGGCCGCGCCACCCAGGCCGGCACCGATGGTCGAGCCGGACGAGCCGCCAACCTTGCCGCCCAGCAGCGAGCCACCGGCCGAGCCCAGGCCACCGCCGATGGCGGCTTCGGTACGGTTGCCCTTGCGTGCACCCACGGCGCTGCCGGCCGCCCCGCCCAGGCCGGCACCGATGGCCGCACCGGTGCTGCCGCCCATCTGTTTGCCGACAATGTTACCCAGGGCGCCACCCAGGCCACCGCCAATGGCGGCAGTACCGTCACCGGCGAAAGCGCCTTGGCACAGCAGCAGACCAAGGGCAAGGGAAGGCAAAGTCAGACGCATGATAGGAGCCTCGGAAGAATCATCAGGTTATGTGTGGAGGGAAAAGACGTATCAACGGTAATCGCGGTCACGGTAGCGACGATCATCATCGTCGCGATCATGCCGCTGGTGGTGACGGTGGCCGCGATCGCCATCGCGCCAGCCACCATCGTCATCGCGGTAATGATGGTGGTGGCAGCCGGCAACGAGCAGTAAGGCGGCGATCAGCGAGAAGCTTGCAAGGCGGGTGATCACGATATAGGTCCTTGATCCGCATAGGTTTACGGGGCACTTGCTGAGACTGTGAACGATCCAATTGGTTTCCTGAGAGGGGCAAATTTACGTCGCACTGGCGATGAGCGGCGTGCTTGGCGGCTGCTGTTCTGTCCCGCTCGGTCATGGCCTGTATCGGGTGCGGCACTTAGACTTCAACACAGGCCGCAATGAAGACGGCCAACTGCCACACGGTGAATCATGATGATCGCCCACACCCCCACGCTGTTCGCCGCCGTTGCTCTGGTCGCGACCATTCTGGCCTTTTGCCTGCTGCTGGTCGGCCAGTTCAATCGCCGCGACAACTTGTTGCTCACCGGCTGCGGCTTGCTGGCCCATGCCCTGGCTTACGTCTGTTACACCGTCTATGGGCATGCGCCGCTGTGGCTCAGCTATGGCGTGGGCAACAGCCTGTTGTCGCTGGCCTTGGCGTTCTATTCGGCGAGCTTGTTCCGCGTGCGGGAGCAGGCCGTGCCTTGGCGCCTGGTGTTCATCATCCCGGCATTCATGCTGGTGGGCCTGATGCTGCTGCTCGACACCCTGGAGCCACGCATGCTGCTAGCCACCCTGGTGCTGATGCTGCAATGCGCGATGATCCTGTACTGGGTGCGGCGTCACGTCGAGCGGCCGGGCAGGGCGCACCTGCTGCTGGAAATCGGCGCGCTGATCAGTCTGGTCGGCCTGGGCATGCGTGCGCTGGCGGTGATCAACGGCACGGCGGTGGAAATGCGCTATGACACCAGTAACCTCAAACAGAGCATTTCGGTGGCCATCGGCACGGTCACGGTGATGATGTATTCCATCGGCTTGGTGCTGATGGCCAAGGAACGCAGCGAGTCACGCCTGGAGCATCTGGCCCTGCGCGACGTGCTGACCGGCACCTACAACCGCCGGGCGATACTCGAGCGCTTTGCCGTGGAACTAGGCCGCGCGCGTGGCGAGCAAAGCAGCCTGGGGGTGGCGATGATCGACATCGACCATTTCAAACGCATCAACGACCTGTACGGCCACCTGGCCGGTGATGAGGTGTTGTGCCATTGCGTACGCCAGTTGCAGCAGCGCCTGCGCCAAGGCGACAGCCTGGGCCGCTATGGCGGTGAAGAATTCCTGCTGCTGTTGCCGCATGCCGACCGCGACGGTGCCATGGCAGCCTTGCAAGGCCTGCGCGAGGCCATTGCCTGCAGCCCGGCGCAGTTTGCCGGTGACCAGATAACCCTGCGCTTCAGCGTCGGGCTGTGGTGCGGCGTGCCTCACCCCCATGACAGCACCGCGAGCCTGCTCGCCCAGGCAGATGCGGCGTTGTATCAGGCCAAGGCGGCCGGGCGTAACACGGTGCACATGGCGGCGCTGGTCGGCGGTTGAGTCAGGAGGCCGGATGGATGGCGAGGACGACGCCATTGGTGATCTGCACCAGCACATAGTGTTCACCCATGCGCACCCAGTGGCTTTCCTTCTCGGGTGCTGGCAGGCCTTTGGCTTTCCAATCCGTCACCGTCTGATCGTCGCGTTTGTACTGGTCTGGGGCCTTGTCGCCGACCTTGAGTTCACGGTTGTGCGTCTCTGGGGCGGTGATGCTTTCTTCGGCTGAAGACGCCGCGGAGGCAACCATGGGTGCGCAGGGAAGGGCGGCAATGAGCAGGGCAGGCAGTAGACGGGGTGCTTTCATGACGATTTCCTGAATAGTGGCTTGCGTTATCTGGGACAGCAGCCATTGCCGGACAATTCACTCTCAATGCTTGGCAGTGCTAGAGTCGCTTTCTTTTTTGCCCCGAGGATGGAACATGCGAGCAATTCTGCCGATGGCTGCAGCGCTGGTGTTGGTCGGTTGCGCTTCTGCGACCATGGATACGGCGCGCGACGGCAAGCCGACGGCGCAGCTCGATTCGCGCAAGGCGCCGGAACTGGTGGCCCAGTGCATTCAGTTCAGCTGGCAAAAAGAGGACGTGTTCGGGGATGACGCCAGTGGTTACCTGGAGCCGCGCAAGCAAGGCGGGCTGACGGTGTATACCCGTGAGGCGGAATCGTTCGTGGATGTGTATCCGCAGGGCAGCGGTACGCGGGTGGACTACTATGCGCAGAAGAATGATGGCGTAGCGCTGCAGCGCCGCGCTGCGGCTGCTACCTGCCTGTAGCGGCCGATAACCACCCGGTTACGACAGGGATGTTGACCATGGGCCGATCGCACCAACTCAACCGTGCCAGCTGGGACGAACGCGCGCCTCTGCATGCCGCCTCGAACGACTACGAGGTGGAGCGGCTGGTTCAGCAGCCGGATCATCTGTCCGAAACTGTCCGCTTTGACCTGCCACGCCTTGGCGACATTGACGGTCTGCGAACCGTCCACCTGCAGCGCCATATCGGTACCGACACGTTGTCGCTCGCCCGTCTGGGCGCCCAGGTCTGCGGCCTGGATTACTCCGTTGCTTCGCTGGCCGAGGCGCGTCAGCTGGCCAAGCGTTGCAATACGCATATCGCCTACGTCGAGGCTGATGTCTATCGGGCTCACCAGGTGCTGCAGCCAGGCACCTTCGACTTGGTCTACACCGGTATCGGTGCACTCTGCTGGCTACCCCGCATCGAGCCATGGGCGCGCGCCGTGGCGGCTTTGCTCAAGCCAGGTGGGCGCCTGTTCCTGCGCGATGGCCACCCGATGCTGATGGCGGTCAACGAAGACCACCCGGACCGGCTGCAACTGGAGTATCCCTACTTCGAGCATGAGGCGCCCACCGTATGGCACAACGACCAGACTTACGTCGACAGCGACCAGCGCCTCACCCAGACCGAAACCCACGAATGGAACCACGGCTTGGGCGAAGTCATCAGCGCCTTGCTGGCGCACGGCCTGCAATTGACTGCACTGGTGGAGCACCCGAGTATCCCCTGGGAGGCGCTACCAGGGCAGATGGAAAAGGGGGGCGACGGCGAGTGGCGCCTGCGCGAACACCCCGAACGCCTGCCGCTGAGCTACACGCTGCAGGCGATCAAGGCCTGATCAGGACAGGTAGCCACCGTCCACATTGAGCGCAGTGCCGGTGGTGTAGCTGGAGGCCTCGCTGGCCAGGTAAAGCACCGCGCCGGCCATTTCCTTCGGGTCGGCCACGCGCTTGAGTGGGATCTGCTGCAGCGCGGCGTGGAGGATGGCGTCGTTCTTCACCAGCGCCGAAGCGAACTTGGTGTCGGTCAGGCCGGGCAGCAGGGCGTTGCAACGGATGCCGAACTGCGCGCACTCCTTGGCGAACACCTTGGTCATGTTGATCACTGCGGCCTTGGTCACCGAATAGATGCCCTGGAAGTGGCCAGGCGACACGCCGTTGATGGAGGCCACGTTGATGATGCTGCCGCCGCCGTTTTCGCGCATCAGCTTGCCGGCTTCCACCGACATGAAGAAGTAGCCACGGATGTTCACGTCGACTGTTTTTTGAAAGGCGCTCACGTCGGTGTCCAGCACGTTGCAGAACTGCGGGTTGGTAGCGGCGTTGTTGACCAGTACGTCCAGGCGCCCGAACTGTTCGCGAATGCCGGCGAACACCTGCTGGATCTGTTCCAGTTCACCGATGTGGCAGGCGACGGCAGTGGCCTTGCCGCCTGCTGCGATGATTGCGTCGGCCACCTGCTGGCAGCCATCGAGCTTGCGACTGGAGACGATCACATGGGCACCTTGCTGTGCCAGCAGGTGGGCAATGGCCTCGCCGATGCCACGGCTGGCGCCGGAAACGAAAGCGATCTTGCCATCCAGGTCGAACAGTTGGGTCTTGGACATGCTGTTTTCCTTGTTGTCTGTCGTCAGAGCGTGGACTTGGCGATAACCTGCAAGCTCATCTGCTCCAGCAACCGGTTCATGTGGATGAACTGGGCGAAGCGCTTGTCCTGGGTCTGGCCGTGGTAGTAGCGGTAGTAGATCTGCTGGACGATCCCGGCCAGGCGGAACAGGCCATAGCAATAGTAGTAATCGAAGTTGTCCAGGCTGATACCTGCACGCTCGGCGTAGTAGTCGACGAACTGGCGGCGGGTCAACATGCCGGGAGCGTTGCTCGGTTGGCGGCGCATCAGTTGCACCGGCGCCGGGTCGCTTGCCTCGATCCAGTAGGCCAGGCTGTTGCCCAGGTCCATCAGTGGGTCACCGAGCGTGGTCATTTCCCAGTCGAGCACGCCGATGATGCGCATCGGGTTGTCGGCGTCGAGGATGACGTTGTCGAAGCGGTAGTCGTTGTGCACGATGCCAGGGCGCGGATGGTCGGCGGGCATTTTTTCGCGCAACCAGGCGATGACCTGCTCCCAACGCGGTGCGTCAGGTGTCAGGGCTTTTTCGTAGCGGCTGGTCCAGCCTTCGATCTGGCGCTGCACATAGCCTTCCGGCTTGCCCAGGTCCGCCAGGCCGCAGGCCTCATAATCGACCTGGTGCAGCTCAACCAGGCGATCGATGAAGCTTTTGCACAATGCTTCGGTGCGCGCGGCATCCAGGTTCAGTTCACTGGGGATGTCCGAGCGCAGGATGATGCCCTCGACCCGCTGCATCACGTAGAACTCGCCGCCGATCAGCGTTTCATCGGTGCAATGAGCGTAGGCCTTGGGGCAGTAAGGGAAGCCGCTGTTGAGCTGGTTGAGGATGCGAAATTCTCGGCCCATGTCGTGGGCGGACTTGGCTTTCTGGCCAAAGGGCGGGCGCCGCAGCACGAACTCGCGGTCAGGGTAGGCAACCAGGTAAGTCAGGTTGGACGCACCGCCGGGAAACTGGCTGATCCGTGGTGTGCCTGCAAGGCCTGCGATATTGGCCTTGAGGTAAGGGTCGATGACGGCCGCGTCGAGTTCTTCGCCGGGGCGTACCTGGGTGGACTGGTCGGTGAGCGTCATGCGTTTACCTTATTATCGATCGCAAGGATTATTGGCTAATCTAATTGGCTTGCTGTCTTGGAACAAGCGTGCCAGGCGCCATATAGGTGCGGGTGTTGCCGGCCGATCACTGCCCCGAATGCCGGCAGCGGGCAAAAAAAAACCGAAGCCGGTCAGGCTTCGGTTTTCGCATTGCTTGGGATACCCGTCACTCAGGAAGGGAACAGCTCGCTCAGCTTCATCGACAGCATCATGTCGCCTTCGACGCGCAGCTTGCCGCCCATGAAGGCCTGCATGCCGTCGGTTTCACCGCTGACGATGCCCTTGAGGGTTTCGCTGTCCATGACCAGGGTGCAGTTGGCATCCGGGTTCTCGCCTTCCTGCAGGTCGCAGGTACCGTCCTTGACGATCAGGGCGTACTTCTTGCCTTCGTCGGTGATGTCGAAGCCGAACACCAGGTCCAGGCCGGCGGCAGCGGCTGGGTTGAACTTCTCTTGCATCTTTTTCACGGCATCAGCTACGGAGGTCATGGCATATTCCTTATAGAGTGATTTACACGTCCCCGCAGGGACACAACAGGCCGGGCTCATCGATAGGTGATGAGCTCCGGCAACTTCAACAGTTGCACATGGGCTTGGCTGTTGAAGGAAGCCAGTGCCACGTCGCGGCCGCGAAACTTCAGCTGGGTGAGCGACGTGTTGATGATCTGCCAGTTCAGCGCAAAGGCCTGGCTGGGGGTAATACCGGTAACCAGGTGGAGCAGGGCGGCAATGGTGCCGCCAGAGGTGAACACGGCGATGTTGTCGCCACTGCCTGCGGTGTCCAGCAGGCGCTGCAGGCCGGCTTCGACCCTGGCGGTGAAGGCCTGCCAGGTCTCCAGCCCGTCGTCGGCATGTTCGCCAGCGTGCCAGCGCTGCACCATCAGGGCGAACAGGCGCTGGAACTCGCTGCGGTTGTGCGCGCCGTTGCGCAGGATGTGCCGCGCGTTTGGCTCATCGGCCAGCAGCCCAGGTAGTAAAGCGCGGATCACTCCGTCGGCATCGAACTCATTGAACGCCGGATCGGTCTCAATGGCCGGCATTGACGGGCCATGTTCCTGCACGGCCGTGAGCGCCAGCCGTGCGGTGTCTTGCTGGCGGCGCAGGTTACCCGCTACGCAACGGTCCAGCTTCAAGCCCAGCTGGGCGAAGTGCTCGCCTAACGCTTGGCTTTGCCGCACCCCAACCTCCGACAGGACGTCATAGTCATCGGCACCAAAGGAGGCTTGGCCATGTCGGATCAGGTAGAGGTTGCCCACAAAAGTGTCCAGCCGCTTGAAGGTTGCTGCGAGGTTAGGATGCGCCACTCGGGCTGTCAACGAAAAAACATACAAGCGTTTGAAAAGGTCGTTTGAACTGTGTTGCCAGCGTTTACCGCCGCTGGCAGCGCCACCGGTGCACCGGTATGCTTGCTACAGTTTCGCGCCTTGCTGGCGCAGGTTCATAAAGGAGTCAACGTGGAGTTTCTTGCCGAATACGCAAGCTTTCTGGCTAAAACCGCCACCCTGGTAATCGCTATCCTGGTGGTGCTGTCCGCCATCGCCGGCTTGCGCGGCAAGGGGCGGCGCAAGGCGGGCGGGCAGTTGCAGGTCACCCGCCTCAACGAGTTCTATAAAGAGCTGCGCGAGCGCCTGGAGTCGGGCCTGCTCGACAAGGCTCAGCTCAAGGCGCTGCGCAAGCAGCAGGCCAAGGCGGAAAAACAGCAGAAGAAAGCCAAGGCCGAGGAGAAGAGCCGGGTCTTCGTGCTCGACTTCGATGGCGACATCAAGGCCTCAGCCACCGAGGGCCTGCGCAACGAGATCACCGCACTGCTGACCCTCGCCACCCCGCGTGACGAAGTGGTGCTGCGCCTCGAAAGCGGTGGTGGCTTGGTACACAGCTACGGCTTGGCCGCGTCGCAGCTGGCACGTATCCGCCAGGCGGGCATCCCGCTGACCGTGTGCATCGACAAGGTGGCCGCCAGCGGCGGCTACATGATGGCCTGCATCGGAGAAAAAATCGTCAGTGCGCCGTTTGCGGTGCTGGGTTCGATTGGCGTGGTAGCCCAGCTGCCAAACGTCAACCGGCTGCTTAAGAAGCACGACATCGACTTCGAGGTGCTGACTGCCGGCGAGTACAAGCGCACCTTGACCGTGTTCGGCGAGAACACCGAGAAGGGCCGGGAAAAGTTCCAGGAGGACCTGGACATCACCCACCAGCTGTTCAAGGACTTCGTTTCGCGCTACCGCCCGCAGCTTCACATCGACGAAGTGGCTACCGGCGAAGTCTGGCTGGGCGTTGCCGCGCTGAATCGTCAGTTGGTGGACCAATTGCAGACCAGCGACGAATACCTCAGCGACCGCGCCCGCCACGCCAACCTGTTCCACCTGCATTACGCCGAACGCAAGAGCCTGCAGGAGCGCATCGGCATGGCGGCCAGCGGCACGGTGGAGAACACCGTGGTGGGTTTGTGGAGCAAACTCGGCCGCTTGCGCTAACACCTTGAACCCCTTGAATATTTTTTGTGTTCAGGGGGTTGCAAGGTTGGATGAATGCAGACATAATGGCGCCCATCGAAACGCAGGAAACTTTGAAAAAGGTTCAGCGTTTCAAGGAGATAGAAGCGCAAGCGACTAAATCCGAACTTTGAGGCCGAGTAGCAAAGTGGTTATGCTCCGGATTGCAAATCCGTCTACGCCGGTTCGATTCCGACCTCGGCCTCCACATTCGAAAGCCCCGCAGATTAACGTCTGCGGGGTTTTTCTTTGCGCGCCGAAAAAACTGGGCGCTCTGCCAATACCTAAGCTGGCGCGCAGCATTGCAGTAGCGGTAGGCACCTGTGGTCGATCTTGCCACAAAAGAAAAACCCGCCAACAAGTGGCGGGCCTAAAGAACGTACGAAGCAATGCCAGTGTGCCCATGCACTTGTCATAAAATCGTGAAGAGCATGTCGGTAGCCTGTATCCAAGCATGGCTCGGGAGTGAAGGCGGCTACCAGGCAAGTGGCGAAGTACAAAAAAAGCCCGCCATGAAGGCGGGCAAGGAGCGTTTGAAGGGAGAGGCTGTAGGATCATGTACACCGGTTAAGTCAACATTAACCGCTATCCATTGACCGCATCGGGCGTTGCGCTTATACAGGCGTGCCTTATTCCCTGGAGCGACCATGCGCGACGAAGACGACCTGCACGAGCCCGAGCACGATCACCTACTCGATCACGAGTTTCTCCATGATGACTTCGAGCCTGAAGCGGATGCCCAAGGTGCCGAGGACGAGGTCGAGGAAGGCCAGGAACTGCTGGATGACCTCGATGATGACGAGCGCGATCACCCAGCCTGGCACGACGACCTGGACGACTGACTCAGCGCCCGTCGAGCGAGAAGCGCCCCGGCCCGCTCACTGCCAGCAACAGCATGCCGCCGACAATGCTCAGGTTCTTCAGGAATTGGGTCATGTTGGCCGCGCGCTCAGGGTCGACCATGTTCCAGAACGGATGGCCTAGAAGCGCTGTGCCCAGCACGAACAGGGCGAACAGAAACGCCAGCGGGCGGGTATAGAAGCCCAGGATCAGGATGATGGCCACGAAGAACTCCATGATCACCGCTACCGCTGCGGCCAGCATGGGGGCGGGGGCGCCCAGGGACGTCATGTAGCCGACGGTGCCTTCAAAGCCGGTTAGCTTGGCCCAGCCGGAAATCACGAAAAGGATCATCAGCAGCACGCGGGCGATCAGGATGATCACGTCGCGTTGACCGGCGAACAGGGAGTAGCGCATGGCGGTATTCCAGTGGACAGTGACAAGCTCCACTCTAGCAGTTGCGCGGATTTGTGCCGTGCAGCAAAAAGGCGCCATCAAGGCGCCTTTTCACAGGAATATGGTGCGAGTGGCGGGACTCGAACCCGCAAGGCTCACGCCGACAGATTTTAAGTCTGCTGTGTATACCAATTCCACCACACTCGCACGCTTGAAAGGGTCGCGTAGACCGGCGCGCTTCTAGGCAGAAGGGCCTGGCAATCAAGGGCGCTTTATAACCCATTGTTATAGTTGAGTCAACAACAGCACCTATGATCAATGGAACGAGGAGGAGATTGATTGGGTAATTGACACCTTGCTGTCATTAGGCCACTGTGGCCCACTTGGTTGGATCCAATGAGTGCAGAGCCATGTCGCGGGGCAGTCCTTCTAACGCTAACGGGCGTGTTGTCCGCCCACGGCTGTTCTGGCGTCTGGTATTCCTGCAGGTGATGCTGTTGGGAGGTTTCCTTTACCTCAGCCTGATCTGCCTCGGCGGCTATCTGCTGATGCTCGGTTTGGACGCGGATCACCCTCTGCAACAGCGGTTGCTGGCCCTGGGAGGTGGTGGCGTGATTCTGCTGGTGGGCCTGTGGCTGTTGAAGGTGGCCATGCCTCGGCGCATCAGCCCGGTACTCATCGAGCGCGAGCGCTGACATCTGTTGCCGCACACGCTGAGTTAAGCGCGTACTATTGGCTAAGCTCAACACGTCCCTCCCGCTGTGCCTGTGGAGTTTGCATGGTTTCAGCCGACTGCATCGACCAACCTGCCATGACCGCCAACCGCTATGAGCAGTTGGTGCAGTCAGTGGTGGACTACGCCATTTACATGATCGACCCCTTTGGCCGGGTGGTGTCCTGGAACGCCGGTGCCGAGCGGATCAAAGGTTACCGCGCCGATGAAGTGATCGGCCGGCATTTTTCGCTGTTCTTCACCCCCCAGGATTGCGCTGAAGGGCGCCCCGAATTTCTCCTCCAACAGGCCCTGGAACAGGGGGTTGCCCAAGATGAGGGCTGGCGGGTACGCAAGGACGGTACGCAGTTCTGGGCGCTGGCCGCCCTGGATGTGATCCGCGATGACCAGGGGCAGATCATCGGTCTGGCCAAGGTCACCCGCGACATCACCGACCGGCGCGAAACGGCACTGCAGCTGGATGCGGTGCGGGCCCAGTTGTTCCAGGCGCAGAAGCTCGAAGCGCTGGGCCAGCTGACCGGTGGGCTGGCGCATGATTTCAATAACTTGCTGACCATCATCATTACCTCGGCCAAACTGGCACTGTCCAGCCAGGACCCGGCGCGTGTGCAGCGCATGCTCGAACACATCCTCGATGCCGGCCAGCGCGGTACCGAGCTGACTCAGCAGTTGCTGACGTTCGCCCGGCATCGGCAGCTGGATGTCAGCCTTATCGCCCCTTCTACGTTGCTGGCCTCGACGCGTAGCCTGCTAGAGCACGCCTTGCCGAGTGACATTGTGCTGCAGGAGCGCCTGCAACCCGACTTGCCGTTGATCGAGGTGGATGCCGGCCAGTTGCAGATGGTGTTACTCAACCTGTTGTTCAATGCACGTGATGCAATTGGCGAACGTGGCACCATTTGTATTGCGGTGGATGCTGTCGCGCTCGAAGGTGAAGTCGAGGGGCTGCAAGGCTCGTTCGTGTGCTTTGAGGTAAGCGACAGCGGGGCGGGCATCGACCCGCAGGTGCTGCTGCGGATCTTCGAGCCGTTCTTCACCACCAAGCCTTTCGGTAAAGGTACCGGCCTTGGGCTAAGCCAGGCCTACGGCTTCGCCAAGCAAAGCAATGGTGCAATCACCGTGGACAGCACGGTCGGCAAGGGCACCTGCATGCGCCTCTACCTGCCGGCATCGCAGCAGGGTTCGGCTGCTCAACTCCACAGGTAACCCTCATGGTTCAGGCACTCAAGCGGCTGTTGACGGGGATCGAAGGGCTCGACGCGCTGCTGAAGGGCGGCTTGGTCGCGGGCGCGTCGTACATTATTCAAGGGCCGCCGGGGGCGGGCAAGACGATTCTCGCCAACCAGTTGGCCTGCGGCCATGTGCGGGAGGGGGGTCGGGTGCTGGTGGCAACCCTGCTCAGCGAATCCCATGAGCGGCTGTTCCAGTACCTGGCGACGCTGGAATTCTTCGACCCGGCCCTGGTCGGCGACCAGATCCAGTTTGTCAGCGCCTTCGATACCCTCGAACAGGAAGGGCTCGACGCGGTGGTCAAACTGCTGCGCCAGGAAATCGGTCGCCAGCAGGCCAGCCTGCTGATCGTTGATGGCGTGCTCAACGCCCGGGTGCGCGCGGAAACCACGTTGGATACCAAAAAGTTCGTCTCGGAGCTGCAGGGCCATGCTGCCTTTGCCGGTTGTACCGTGCTGCTGCTGACCAGTGCGCGGCTGGATGAGGGCAGCCCGGAGCACACCATGGTCGACGGCGTGATCGAACTGGGTGAGCAACTGCTGAGCAGCCGTGCCGTGCGTCATGTGCAGCTGCGCAAGACGCGGGGCAGCGGTTCGCTGTCGGGGCGCCACGAATGCCTGATCGACGAGGCCGGCATGCATGTTTATCCGCGCCTGGAGTCGCTTTACAGCCACCCCAGCCAGCTCGGTTCGGCCACGTTGAGCCGGGTTGTCACGGGCGTGCCAGCACTGGATGAAATGCTTGGCGGAGGATTGGCCACGGGATCGGTCAGCCTGCTGATGGGGCCATCAGGGGTCGGCAAGACCTCCCTGGGCCTGGCCTTTCTGGGCGCCGCCACCCCTGATGCCCCCGCGCTGCACTTCGGGTTTTATGAAACACCCGAGCGGCTACGCTTGAAGGCCGCGTCGCTGGGCTACGACTTTGCCGCGCTGGAGCGCCAAGGCAGCTTGCGGCTGTGCTGGCAGCCGACCACCGAGGGCTTGCTGGACCAAGTGGGCGCGCGCCTGCTAGCGCGTGTCGAGCAGCAGGGCTGCAAGCGCGTGCTGATCGACAGCCTGGGCGCCTTCAGCCGGCTGGCGGTGGACCCTGTGCGGCTCAATGCGTTCTTCCGGGCGCTCACCGGCGAGCTGCGGGCGCGGGATGTCAGCGTCATGCTCACCTGGGAAATGCGCGACCTGTTCGGCTCGGAAATCACCGCCCCGGCGCCCGACCTGTCGAGCATTGTCGACAACCTCATGCTGATGCGCTTCGTCGAGCTCGACTCGCAGCTGCGGCGCATGCTGTCGATCCTGAAGGTGCGTGACAGCCAGCATGACCCTGCGTTGCACGAACTGCTGATTGGGCCGCAAGGCATCAGCCTGCGCAAGGCTTTCGAGGGGGCCTGTGGCGTTCTCTCGGGCACCCCGGTGCCGCAAGGCAGCGGATGAGCGGCCAACCGATGAACACCATCCTGATCGTCGATGACGAATACCTGATTGCCGATATCCTCGGCTTTGCACTGGAGGACGAAGGCTTTCTGGTGGAAAAGGCGAGCAATGGGCGCAAGGCCCTGGAAGCGCTGAAGGAAAAACGCGTGGATCTGGTGATCACCGACTACATGATGCCAGTGCTCAAAGGTGATGAGCTGGTGCTGGCGATTCGTGAGGAACTGCAATTGCGCGACTTGCCAGTGATCCTCATGAGCGGCGCGCAGGCCAGCCAAGGACGCCCGGAGCTGTTCGCCGCGGTATTCGACAAGCCGTTCGACGTGGACAGTTTGATCGCCAAGGTGAACCAACTGCTGGGCACCTGAGGCTGGAGCTGCGGCAAGTGCCGCCATTCGATCAAGCGCGTCCGTGCGGCTTGAAGCGAGTTAATCAGTGTTGGTCGTCGTGTTTCTCAGGGGCAGGGCTGCCGGCCTGGATACGCTTGAAGATTTCTTCACGGTGCACCTGAACATCTTTAGGTGCATCGATGCCAATCCTCACCTGCATCCCTTTGACGCCCAGAATGGTGACTTTGATGTCATCATTGATGACGATGCTTTCGCCAACCTTACGGGTGAGTATCAGCATGTAGTTCTCCTTGGTGATGTAGAAATCCGCCTGGCCAAGTGCCGCAGCGGTGGGAGCCTGTCCCTCTTCCTTCTCATTAAAGACGCTTTCGGCGGATATTAATTCCCCTCAAGGCAAATTCTGTTGGTGTCTTTAGTTGCAGGTGCCGCAGTTGAACCTAATCAGCGTGTCGGCGAAGGTGCTCGCTGGCAAGGATAGGGGGCTTCGGTGCGTATGGGAAATTTCTCTGCGTAATGATGAAAATAGCCGGGGTCAATCATCCTCTGGTTCTTTCAGCGCCTGTAGAAAAAGCAACAAGGCAACTTCTTCCGCATCCAGGCCTTTGCGCACGCGGCGCTGTGGCAGGTCGGTCAGGCGCCCGAGCGCGTAATGCTCCAACACCGCAGGATGGATATAACAGCGCCGGCACACTGCCGGTGTATTACCCAGGCGCGCGGCAACCTGTTTGACGATGGTCGCCACTTGGCGCTTGGCCTCGCTTTCCGGCTCCCAGGCCAGGGGCCTGAGCAGGCTCAGTGCCAGGCTGCTGCCCGCCCAGGTGCGGTAATCCTTGGCGGTGAAGTCGGCACCGGTAAGTTGCTGCAGGAACTGGTTCACCTCGCTGGAGCCGATGCTGTGCCGCTGGCCGTCTTCGTCCAGATACTGAAAAAGCGCTTGCCCCGGCAGTTCCATGCAACGCTTGAGCAGGTTAGCCAGGCGCCGGTCGCGCAAGGTGACGTTGTGCTCCACGCCGCGCTTGCCGCGGAATTGGAAGCGGATGGTGCTGCCTTCGACCTTGACGTGGCGGTTGCGCAGGGTGGTCAGTCCGTAGGACTTGTTGTCGCGCAGGTAGCGTTGGTTGCCGATACGGATCAGCGTGTGGTCGAGCAGGCTGACCACTAGCGCCATCACCTTTTCCCGGTCCAACCCTGGGCGAGCGAGATGGCCTTCTAACTGCGTGCGAAGCTTGGGCAAGGCCTGGGCGAAGGCCAGCATCCGCCCGTACTTGTGTTGGTCGCGCAGTTCGCGCCACTGGGTGTGGTAGCGGTACTGCTTGCGGCCGCGCGCGTCCAGCCCTGTGGCTTGCAGGTGGCCTTGCGGGTCGGCGCAGATCCACACCTCGGTGTAGGCCGGCGGGATCACCAGCGCGGCGATGCGCGCCAGGGTGGCGCTGTCTTGTATGCGCTGGCCTTGCGCATCGAGGTAGATGAAGCGGTCGCGCCAGCGGCGGCGGCTCAGGCCCGGCTGGCTGTCGTCAACGTAGTGCAGGCTGGGGGGCAAGGTGCAGTCGAGCATTGCGGCAGGCCTCGATCAGGTCTCTGAGCAATGGACAACGGCCCGCTGGTGGATGCTCAGCCCAATAGCGCTACCGACTTTATTTGCGCGTACAAGGCCTGGCCTGGGTGCAGGCCGAGCAGGTCTGCCGAGAAGCGCGTGATGCGCGCCAGCAAGGTGCTGCCACCGGTATCCAGGCTGACCAGCACATGCGCCGGGTTGTCTGCGGGGCGTACTTCACGCACCCGCACTGCCAGCCGGTTGAGAATGCTGGAGGCGCTGTCGGCCGCAAGCGCCAGGCTCACGTCGCGCGCCTGCACCTTCACGCGCAAAGTGCTGCCCATGCTGTGGGCCGGATGGGCGATGCGCAACACAGGGGCGTCGCCGCCGGGCAGGCGCAAATCGAGCAGGTCGTAATGCGGGTCGTGGCCGACCACCAGGCCTTCAAACACTACGCCGGCATCTTCGCCCTGTGCCAGCGACAGGTCGAGACGGGCAAGCGTCTCGCTGATGGGGCCGCTGGCCATGGCCTTGCCTTGCTCCAGCAGCACCAGGTGGTCGGCAAGCCGTGCCACTTCGTCCTGGGCATGGCTGACATACACCAGCGGGATGTCCAGTTCGTCGTGCAGGCGCTCGAGGTAGGGCAGGATTTCGCGCTTGCGCGGCCCGTCCAGCGCGGCCAAGGGCTCGTCCATCAGGAGCAGGCGCGGGCTGCTGAGCAACGCGCGGGCGATGCCGACGCGTTGCGCTTCGCCGCCGGACAAGGTGGCCGGCCTGCGTTCGAGCAGGTGACCAATCCCCAGGAGTTGGCAGGCCTGGTCGAGGCCGACCTTGCGCTCGCACGGCGTAATCCGCCGCCAGCCGAACTCAAGGTTGCCACGCACCGATAAATGCGGGAACAGGCTGGCCTCCTGAAACACGTAGCCCACCGGGCGTAAGTGAGGCGCCTGGAAGTAGCCACGCGCGCTGTCTTCCCAGACCTCACCGTTCACTTCGATGTAAGCGCTGGCAGCCCGCTCCAGGCCGGCAAGGCAGCGCAGGCACGAGGTCTTGCCGGAGCCTGAATGGCCGAACAGTGCGCTGATGCCGCGCCCCGGCAGCTGCAGGTCGACATCCAGGGTAAAGTCGTCGCGCGCCAGCTTCAGGCGCGCCACAATCGATCCAGTCATTTCAGCTCCAGCCAGCCTTGCCGCGGCGCCCAGCGTACAGCAAGAGCAGCACCAGGAACGAGAACACCAGCATGGCACCGGCCAGCCAGTGGGCTTGCGAATACTCCATGGCCTCGACGTGATCGAATATCTGCACGGAGACCACGCGGGTCTTGTCGGGGATGTTGCCACCGATCATCAGCACCACGCCGAACTCGCCAACGGTATGGGCGAAGCCAAGGATGCTGGCGGTGATGAAGCCTGGGCGCGCCAACGGCAGTACCACGTGGACGAAGGTATCCCACGGGCTGGCCCGCAAGGTCGCGGCGACCTCCAGGGGGCGCTGGCCGATGGCGGTAAAAGCGTTCTGTAGCGGTTGCACCACGAACGGCATGGAATACACCGTCGAGCCGATCACCAGCCCAGTAAAGCTGAACACCACGCTACCCAGCCCCAATGCCTGGGTGGCCTGGCCGATCCAGCCGTGCGGGCCCAGGGCGATTAGCAGGTAAAAGCCGATCACTGTCGGCGGCAGCACCAGCGGTAGCGCCACCAACGCGCCCACCGGCCCGCGCAGCCACGAGCGTGTACGCGCCAGCCACCAAGCGATGGGGGTCCCGATGACCAGCAGGATCAGGGTGGTCAGGCTGGCCAGTTTGACGGTCAGCCAGATTGCACCCAGGTCACTGGCATCCAGTGGCATCAGATTTCATAACCGTAGGATTTGATCACCGCAGCGGCTTTCGGACCTTTCAGGTATTCGACTAGCGCCTTGGCGGCAACGTTGTCCTTGCCTTTGTTGAGGATCACAGCGTCCTGGCGGATCGGCTCGTGCAGGTTGGACGGCACGATCCAGGCCGAGCCATTGGTCACTTTGCCGTCCTTGTAGACCTGCGACAGTGCGACGAAGCCAAGCTCAGCGTTGCCGGTGGAAACGAACTGGAAGGCCTGGGTGATGTTCTGGCCTTCGACGATCTTGCCCTGGGTCGCTTCGGTCAGGTTCAGCTTGCCCAGCACCTGGGTTGCAGCCAGGCCATAAGGAGCGGTTTTGGGGTTGGCGATCGACAAGTGCTGGTATTCGTTCTTCTTCAGCACATCACCTTTGCCATCCACATAGCCTTCCTTGGCCGACCACAGGGCCAAGGTGCCGATGGCGTAGGTGAAGCGCGAGCCGGGGACGATTTCCTTTTCCTGTTCAAGCTTGGCCGGGGTGCTGTCATCGGCTGCCAGGAACACCTCGAACGGTGCGCCGTTCTTGATCTGTGCGTAGAACTGCCCCGTAGCGCCATAGGCGGCGACCAGCTTGTGGCCGGTATCTTTCTCGAAATCCTTGGCGATGGCCTGGATCGGCGCGGTGAAGTTGGCAGCGACCGCAACCTGCACCTCGTCGGCCCAGGCGCTGTTGAGGGAAATCAGGCTTGCGAGGGCAGTGGCGGCCAGGTGGGGCAGGCGGATACGCATGAAGTCAGCTCCTTGGGGTTATCGTTATATCGGTAACTATATAGCGATAGGCCATTGGCCGGGAAGGGGCTGCTCAGGCTGGATCATTTCAGCGGTTAACCAGCGTCGAAGCTTTACCCGCAATCGCCTGCGTCAACTGCTCGGCAGGCATGGGCTTGCCCAGGCGCAACGCCTGGCCCGACCACAAATTGCTGAAGTCGCTGTTGCCCAGCGGATCAGTGATTGCCCGCAACGGCATCAGCGCACCGCCTGCCAGCGGGAAGCGCGGCGCCAGTTCGCTCATCGGCCCCAGCTCGCGCATGATGCGGTTGTTGATGCCGCGTGCCGGGCGCCCGGTGAACAAATTGGTCAGGGCCGTTTCGCTGGCCGATGCGCTGTCCAGCGCGCGGCGGTGGGCCGGCGAGACCTTGGCCTCGGGGCAGAACAGGTATGCGGTGCCGATCTGTACGGCACTGGCGCCCAGCGCCAAAGCCGCGACCAAGCCGCGGTGGTCAGCGATGCCGCCCGCGGCGATCACCGGCACGCTCACCGCGTCGGCTATCTGTGGCACCAGGGCAAACGTGCCGATCTGGCTGGTGATGTCGTCACTGAGGAACATGCCGCGATGGCCGCCGGCTTCATAGCCCATGGCAATGATCGCGTCGCAGCCATGGGCGTCGAGCCACAGCGCTTCTTCGACCGTGGTGGCGCTGGACAGTACCTTGGCCCCGGTGGCTTTGACCCGTTCCAGCAGTGCCGCTTCGGGCAGGCCGAAGTGAAAGCTCACCACCTCTGGGCGCAATTGTTCGACCAGCTGGCAGCTTTGTTCATCGAACGGGGCGCGGTTGGAGACCGGGCTGGGGGCCTCGAAGTCGGCACCCACTTCTTCGTAATAAGGCTTGAGTGCCTGCTTCCAGCGCGCGTCGCGCTCGCTGTCGGGAGCGGGTGGTTGGTGGCAGAAGAAATTCAGGTTCAGCGGCTGGCCCGGGCAAGCGCTGCGAAAAGCAGCGATTTCGCCGCGCAACTGCTCACCCGTGAGCATGGCGCAGGGCAGGGCGCCCAAGCCGCCGGCATGGGCCACGGCGATGGCCAGGGCCGAACCGCTGGCACCGGCCATCGGCGCCTGGAGGATGGGCAACGCGATGCCCAGCAGATCGAGGATACGACGGTCGGGCCAGTGGCTCATGCAGTTCTCCTTGGCGCGGCGTTACAGGGCCTTGCTCACCTGGATGTCGCTGACCTTGTCGGCGTCATCGCCGTGGATCTTGCGCAGGGCATCGAGCGCCTGCGCGTGCGAGGCGTCGGGCATCACGGCGAAATCCCAGCGGCGCTCGCCGTCGAGCTTGTATTTGATGACGTACTTGATGTTCTGGGTCATGGCGGTCTTATCTGAGTTTCGACGACGAGCGACGGATGATCTTGATCTTGTGGCTCAAGGTTGGTTTGCGCGTTACCGAGATCGGGCGGGTGGTCACGGTGTCGATGGTGATGTTCCAGAAACCGGTGCTGGGGACCGTGATCTTGGCCGGGAAGTCAACGAATTGGCCGCCGTGGTAGGTGTGTCGACCGACATTTTTGAAGCTGCGGAAGTTGGCGTCGTTCATCAGGCGGATGTTACAGCGCTGAGAACACTCGATGACGACGATGTCGTCTTCGTTGAGGTGCTCGCGCTGGTGTACGAATTTCATGGGGTGCTCCGCAAGGTCTGGTTCTGCAAACGTGAACAATACCACGATGTATGGATGGGCTGCCGGGCCTGATGGCATGGGGTTAGATAAATCTGCCAAAGCACGGAGCAAAAATGCCCGGCCGTGGTCGAACGCATTCCTGATAGTTGAGGTGCGGCAAATGAAGTGGATGGTGGCGGCGTTAACCCTGACGCTGGGGGGGTGTGTCAGCGTTTCCGAGCTGGAGCAGTCGCATGAGACCCTGGATGTGATCTCTGGCAAATCGCCGCGTGAGTATGCCGATTGCATCAAGCAGGAGTTGGCAAGTACCCGTGACCCCCTGGTGGAAGAACAGCGTGGCGATGGCCTGCGGCTGATCGTGCCGCAAAAGTTGACCTCCGGTGCGGGGCCGGCGGCGCTGGTCAACATCGACAAGCGTGGCAGCGGCAGCAGCATCAAGCTGCACGAGCGCTTGAACAACTTCCCGCTGCGCCTGGGCGATGTGCGCACGGCGGCGACCAAGTGCATCTCCGGCCATTGACCTGGCGCAAGTAATGCGCGGTTAAAAGGCAATTTGCCATCCCTGGGTAGAAGTTGGCGTTGTTGCCCATTCCGTTACGGGGCTAGTATCCATTTGCTTATGTTTTTTAAGCCTAAGCTTATAACAAAAGAAATGGAGATTCGTGATGACCCCGTTGAGTCGAGTCGTGATCGGCAGCCTGCTGATCCTGGCCTGGCCGCAGGCGCATGCCGCCGATGGCCAGAAGATCTTCACCCTGGGCGGGGCCAACCCCGCCGCCATGGCCTGCTTGGGTTGCCATGGCGCGGACGGCAAAGGTATCGCCGCCGCAGGGTTCCCGCGCCTGGCTGGCCTGCCCGCCACGTACTTAAGCAAGCAACTGCATGACTGGCGCAACGGCAGCCGCCAGCAGGCGGTGATGGCGCCGCTGGCCAATGCCTTGAGCGAAGATGAAATCAAGGCGGTCAGCAGCTACCTGGCTGGCCTACCGGGCGAGCCGGCGCCAGGCCTGCGTCGCCAGCAGATCGCCGACGACCCCACCACGCGCCTGGCCCTCTACGGCGACTGGAACCGGCAGCTTCCCGGTTGTGTGCAATGCCATGGCCCGGGAGGCAGTGGTGTCGGTGAGCACTTTCCCCCTTTGGCGGGGCAGCCTGCCAGTTACCTGGTGGCCCAACTCAACGGTTGGCGCGACGGCACCCGCAGCAATGACCCCAACCAGCTGATGGTCGGCGTGGCCAAGGCCATGACCGACGACGAGGTCAAGGCAATCGCCGCGTTCTTCGCCAACCCCGCCAGCCCGGAGGCCAAGCCATGAAAGCATTGATGCCAACACTGCTGCTCTTGGCCATCGGGAATGCCTGCGCTACGCCCATCGCCATGGAAGACCAGTCGCAGCTCAAAGTGCCGCCTGCCCAGGCCGCAGCGCTGTTCGTGCCACCGGCCGAAAGCGAACTGCCGGACAACGCCTTTGGCAAGATGGTCCGCGAAGGCCATGCTTTGTTCGTCGATACCCGTAGGCTGATGCCGGAGGCCGTGGGTAACGGCATGAACTGCAGCAACTGCCACCTCGACCAAGGACGCCTGGCCCATTCCGCGCCAATGTGGGGCGCGTACCCGATGTACCCCGCCTATCGCAAGAAGAATGACAAGGTCAACACCTATGCCGAGCGCATCCAGGGCTGCTTCCAGTTCAGCATGAACGGCAAGCCGCCTGCGGCCGATAGCCCGCAGATGACCGCCCTGTCAGCGTATGCCTACTGGCTGTCGACCAAGGCGCCCACGGGTGTGGAAATCGCCGGTCGGGGTTATCCCGATGTGCCTGCGCCGCAGGGCGGTTATGACTTCAAGCGCGGCCAGCAGGTCTACCGCGATCAGTGCGCCATTTGCCATGGTGACAATGGCGAAGGGCAGAAAGTGGCCGGTGAATATGTGATGCCGCCTTTGTGGGGCAAGGATTCCTACAACTGGGGAGCAGGTATGCACCGAATCAACACGGCGGCATCCTTCATCAAATACAACATGCCGCTGGGTAAACCCGGCAGTTTGAGCGATCAGCAGGCCTGGGATGTGGCGGCCTGGGTCAATCGCCATGAGCGCCCGCAGGATCCTCGGCTGGTAGAGCGTTCTGTCGAGAAAACACGGCTGAAGTTCCATGCCAATGATGGGGTGAACCTATACGGGCAAAAGGTCGACGGGGTGCTGATCGGGCAGGGGACCGGTGGCTGAAGCGCCACCCGTTAGCTGATCTCATGCTTCTGTCATCCACATGTCACCGCCCTGCAATCACTGCCGCGTAGCAATGTCCGCTGTCTACCTCAAGGAGCGCGGCCATGGAACTCTGTGTGATCGGGGCGGGGTATGTAGGGTTGGTGACGGCAGCCTGTTTCGCCGAAATGGGCAACCGGGTGGTGTGCCTGGAGCGCGACCCGCAGCGCCTGGCACAACTGCGTCAGGGCCAGTGTCCGATCCATGAGCCGGGGCTGCAGGCACTGCTGCAAACCGGTATCCAGCAGGGCTTGCTGAGCTTCAGCGACCAGTGGCAGCCGTCGTTGGCCAGGGCGCAGGTGGTGTTCATCGCGGTCGGCACGCCAAGCCAGGAAGACGGTTCGGCCGATTTGCAGCATGTGCTGGCCGTGGCCGACAGCCTTGGCCGCCACCTGCCACGCAGTTGCCTGGTGGTGAACAAGTCCACCGTGCCGGTCGGCACCGCCGAGCGGGTGGCCAGGCAGGTGACGCAGGGCCTGCGCGAACGCGGTGCGGCGTTTGCCATCGAGGTGGCGAGCAACCCGGAGTTTCTCAAGGAGGGCAGCGCGATCGACGACTTCATGCGCCCCGACCGCATCATCATCGGCACCCACAGCGAAGCTGCAGGGCAGTGTCTGCAACGCCTCTATGCGCCGTTCGTGCGCAACCGCGAACGGATTCTGCTGATGTCCCCGCGTGCCGCCGAGTTCAGCAAGTACGCGGCCAATGCCTTCCTGGCCACCAAGATCTCGTTCATCAATGAACTGGCCGGCCTCTGCGCACAGCTCGACGTCGACATCGAACAGGTGCGCCACGCCATCGGCAGCGATCGGCGCATCGGCAGCCACTTCATCTACGCGGGCTGTGGCTATGGCGGTTCGTGCTTTCCCAAGGACATCCGCGCGCTGATCCGCACGGCACGGCAACAGGGCTACGAGCCGGCCATCCTGCAGGCGGTGCAAGCGCGCAACGACGAACAGAAGACGCTACTGTTCAAGGCCCTGCAGCAGCATTTCGGCGGATTCATGCGTGGGCGAAGCGTGGCCCTGTGGGGGCTGGCGTTCAAGCCGGGTACCGATGACCTGCGCGAGGCGCCGAGCCTGGTGCTGCTGGATGCTCTACTGGCCGCAGGGGTGCGCGTCCAGGCTTGCGACCCGGTGGCGTTGGGCGGGGTTGCCGAGCGTTATCCGCAGGCTGTGGCCAGCGGCCAACTGAAGCTGGGCGATGACCCCTACGCCTGTGTCGAAGGTGCGGATGCCCTGGTGCTGGTCACCGAATGGAAGCAGTTTCGCCAGCCGGATTTCCACCGTGTACGCGGGCTGATGCGCATGCCGGTGGTCTTTGATGGGCGCAATATTTACGATCCTTCGGAACTAACTACACTGGGTTATCTCTATCATGGCATCGGTCGGCCCCAGGCGGGGCATTGTAAGGTGACCGCCGCCTGATTAGACTGCGCCGAACTCCACACGCCCAGCCTTTGTTTAAGGACGTTTATGATCAAGAAATGCTTGTTCCCGGCAGCCGGTTACGGCACCCGCTTCCTGCCTGCTACCAAAGCCATGCCCAAGGAAATGCTGCCGGTGGTCAACAAGCCACTGATCCAGTATGGCGTTGAAGAAGCACTGGATGCCGGCCTGAACGAGATCTCCATCGTCACTGGCCGTGGCAAGCGTGCCCTGGAAGACCACTTCGACATCAGCTACGAGCTGGAAAACCAGATCAAAGGCACCGACAAGGAAAAATACCTGGTCGGCATCCGCCGTCTGCTCAACGAGTGCTCGTTCTCCTACACCCGCCAGACCGAAATGAAAGGCTTGGGCCATGCGATCCTGACTGGCCAGCCGCTGATCGGCGACGAGCCGTTCGCCGTCGTGCTGGCGGACGACCTGTGCGTCAACCCGGAAGGTGACGGCGTGCTGACTCAGATGGTCAAGCTGTACAACCAGTTCCGCTGCTCGATCATCGCCATCCAGGAAGTCGATCCGCAGGAAACCAACAAGTACGGCGTCATCGCCGGCGACATGATCCGCGACGACATTTTCCGTGTGACCAACATGGTCGAGAAACCGGCCCCGGAAGACGCCCCGTCGAACCTGGCGATCATTGGTCGTTACATCCTCACCCCGGATATCTTCGACATCATCAGGAACACCCCGCCGGGCAAAGGCGGCGAGATCCAGATCACCGACGCCCTGATGCAGCAGGCGCAGAACGGCTGCGTGATTGCTTACAAGTTCAAGGGCCAGCGTTTCGACTGCGGCGGCGCCGAAGGCTACATCGACGCGACCAACTTCTGCTTCGAGAACTACTACAAGACCGGCAAGGCCTACTGATTCGCCACTGCCGTTCTGAGGAGCCACCCTTCGGGGTGGCTTTTTTGTTTGTGGCGGCCAACGGCGTTATGCTGGGCGCCAGCCAAGGAGACTGAATACATGGCCTACGATTTTGATCTGTTCGTGATTGGTGCCGGTTCCGGCGGTGTGCGTGCGGCGCGTTTTGCCGCGGGCTTTGGGGCAAAGGTGGCAGTGGCCGAGAGCCGCTACCTGGGGGGCACCTGCGTCAACGTCGGTTGCGTGCCCAAGAAGCTGCTGGTGTACGGCGCTCATGTCGCCGATGAACTGGAGCAGGCCGCAGGCTTCGGCTGGACCCTCGAAGAAGGGCATTTCGACTGGGGCACCCTGATTGCCAACAAGAACCGCGAAATCGAGCGCCTGAACGGCATCTATCGCAACCTGCTGGTGAACAGCGGTGTGACCCTGCTGGACGGCCATGCGCGCATTACCGGTGCCAACGAAGTGGAAGTGCAAGGCGTGCGCTACAGCGCCGCGCACATCCTCATCGCCACCGGTGGCTGGCCCCAGGTGCCGGATATTCCGGGCAAGGAACTGGCCATCACCTCCAACGAGGCGTTCTACCTCAAGCAGCTGCCACGCCGCGTACTGGTAGTGGGCGGCGGTTACATCGCCGTGGAGTTCGCCGGCATCTTCCAGGGGCTGGGCGCCGACACCACGCTGCTTTATCGCGGCGACCTGTTCCTGCGCGGGTTCGACGGTTCGGTACGTACTCACCTGAAGGAAGAGCTGGAAAAACGCGGGATGGACCTGCAGTTCAATGCCGACATCCAGCGCATTGACCCGCAGGAAGACGGCAGCCTCAAGGCCACCCTCAAGGATGGCCGCGAGCTGGTCACCGACTGCGTATTCTACGCCACCGGCCGGCGCCCGATGCTCGATAACCTGGGCCTGGAAAACACAGGTGTGGAACTGGACGCACGCGGTTTCATCCGTGTAGACGAGCAGTACCAGACCACCGCGCCGTCGATCCTGGCCATCGGCGATGTGATAGGCCGGGTACAACTGACCCCGGTCGCCCTGGCCGAAGGCATGGCAGTTGCGCGACGTTTGTTCAAGCCGGAACAGTATCGCCCGGTGGATTACCAGAACATCCCCACCGCCGTGTTCAGCCAGCCGCCAATCGGCACCGTGGGCTTGACCGAAGAGCAGGCGCTGGAGGCCGGGCACAAGGTGCAGGTCTTCGAAAGCCGCTTCCGTGCCATGAAGCTGACGCTCACCGACATCCAGGAAAAAACCCTGATGAAGCTGGTGGTGGATGCCGAGACCGACAAGGTCTTGGGCTGCCACATGGTCGGCCCCGACGCGGGCGAGATCATCCAGGGCCTGGGTGTCGCGCTGAAGGCGGGTGCTACCAAGCAGCAGTTCGACGAGACCATCGGCGTGCACCCGACGGCGGCCGAAGAGTTCGTGACCATGCGAACGGCGACTCGTTGAGCGAAGCGGGCCTTACGTTCATCTGTGCAATCTTCCTACTCTCAGGGTTGAGTTTTCTTGTCTTTGTAGATTACTCACCTGACGTTATGCGAAGCGTATCCCACTGATACTGGGCCGGCGCCGGACAATCGGCGTCGGCCGGCAATGCGCTGGCCGTCTTCACGTGATGAGTGGGAGGGGCGGCATGAATATGTTATCGAAGGTCCTGTTCATGGGCGGGAGCTATCTGCTGGTCTGGACGGGAGCGGCGCAAGCTGAACGAGGTCAGATAAGCTTTCAGGGTGAAGTTCAGGCGTCGACCTGCGAGGTCAGAAACGATGGCGGTAACCCTATTGTCGGGTTGCCCGTGGCGGATGCTGTCAGCTTGAACCGCGCGGGAAGCGTTACCGGTCTAACGCGGTTTGTTCTTGAAGTAGACAATTGTCCGCCGTCGGTTACTGAGGTCTCGTCGTATCTGGAAGGGCCGAACATCAACTCGGAAGGTCGTCTTGACTTGACGCCGGGTGGTGCAGGCAACGTTCAGTTGCAGGTGCTCAACAATGCCCAGCAGGTGATGAACCTTGCGGCTGCAAGTGGATCGCAAGGTGCTCCTCAGCGGACGGTGTTCAACGGCGCGGCCGAATTGGTCTTCTTCGTGCAGTACTTCGCAACCGGCGCGGCCACCCCGGGGCCGGTGACCTCTAGCGTCCAGTATTCCCTGATCTACCTCTGAGTGAGCAGTGCAGCCCCGGCGGGGCTGCATTTCTCCACACGTACCGAGTCCATGTCATGAATGTTTGCCTCAACGTCCTAGCGCGTGGAGCGCTGTTGGCTGCGTGCCTGTTATCGGCCCAGGCCAATGCCAGCGTGGTCATCGCCGCCACACGCGTTATCTTTCCCGCCGAGCAGCCTGAAGTGACCGTCAAACTGAGCAACGTCGGCAGCCATCCGTCACTGGTTCAAGCCTGGATCGATGAGGGTGATCCCCAGGTACCGCTGGATCAACTGCGCGTACCGTTCAGCCTCACACCACCGCTGTTTCGTTTGGACCCTGGCAAGGCGCAAAGCCTCAGGGTGTTCCATACCGGCGAAGCCATGCCAGCAGATCGTGAGAGCCTGTTTTGGCTCAACGTACTGGAAGTACCGCCTAAGGGGGCGGGTAATTTTTTGCAGTTCTCGCTGCGTTCCCGCATCAAGCTGCTGTATCGCCCATCAGGCTTGCCGGGCAAGGCCGTCGATGCGCATCAGGCACTCACCTGGCGAGCAACGCGTGCAGGTAAAGCCTGGGCGGTGCAGGCAGATAACGCCGGGCCATATTTCGTCAACCTGGCGAAATTGAACATCCACCTGGGTGAACAGGTGGTCAGTCTGACGCCTGCTCACGTCCCGCCTTTCTCGAGCACTCGCTTTGCACTTGGGCGTCATCTGGGGGACGCCACCCTGGAGCTGCGCTATTCGATCATCGATGACTACGGCGCGGTTCGAGAAGTGCCTGCGGCTTCCAAGGTGCCGTGGGGGGAGTGAGATGGCCCATTTGCGACGTGGTTGGTGCCGTCTCCTTCGTTCCTGTGGCCCACTGCCCGCTGGATTGTTCAGCGTGCTGTGTGCAGCTGAAGCTGCAGGCGTCGAGTTCGATGCCCAACTGCTACGTCAGGGCACTTCGGCTGATCTCCGTCGCTTTGAGCTCAGTGCGGCCCTGCAGGAAGGCAGCTACAGCTTCGATATCACACTTAACCAGCAGTGGAAGGGTCGCCACGATGTAATACTGCGGGTTCAACCAGGGGCTGGACAAAGTACGGCTTGTTACAGTGAAGTGCTGTTGCACAGCCTCGGCCTGGATGTGAAGAAATTTGATAGCAATATCCGCGAGGTCCTGACAGACGAAGGTGCGTGCATTGCCCTCGACAGGCTCGGCATAGTTGCCGATGAAACCCTCGATTTCAGTAATTTTCGTCTGGATCTGCAGGTCGCGCAGGAGGCTCTGAGCCGACAGGCAAGCGATCACCTGGCCGTCGAGCAGTGGGACAGCGGGATTACCGCTGGTTTCATCGATTACAGTTTTAACCACTTCCAACGCCAGGACTTACAACAGCGCAGCAACTCGCAGCAGGCGTTTCTGGGGTTGCGCGGCGGGCTCAATACGGGGAATTGGTACTGGCGTCACGAAGGCAACTGGCAGGCTTCAGGTGATTCTGCCACTCGCTATCAAGCGGGTGCCACTTCCGTCAGAACAGACCTGCCCAACTGGTCGGCCCAGATCACGCTCGGTGATGGCCATAGCAGAGCCGGTGTGTTTCCAGGCAGTGCATTTCGTGGCGTACTGCTGGGCACCGATGAGCGCATGATCGCGCAAGCGCTCCGCGGTTTTGCGCCGACGGTTCGGGGCGTGGCCAACAGCAACGCTCTATTGAGTATTCGCCAGCGGGGCCTATTGCTGCATGAGTCCACGGTCGCGCCAGGCCCCTTCGAGATTGATGACCTGCCTGGCAATGGTATTGGCGAAGAGCTCGAGGTAAGCCTGCGCGAAGCCGATGGCAGCGTGCGCACCTTCTTTCTGCCGAGTCAGGCAGCGCCCTTGGCCCTGCGCCCCGGCGCCAGTCGGTTCGAGTTCAGCAGTGGGGTATGGCGCAATGAGTCCGGCCGTACCGGCCCTGGCTTCATTCAGGGCAGTTGGCAGCAGGGGCTCGACAATCTCTTTAGTCTGCATGGCGGCACTTGGCTCGCGGAGGATTACCTAGCCAGTGCCATGGGCGCTGCAATCAATAGTGGCATCGGTGCTATCGGCCTGACCCTTTACGGCAGCCGCGCCACGTTATCCTCGGGGCAGGCTACGGGTGGCAATGCGTTACGTTGGAGCTGGCGACATCGACTCGCAGCCCTGGGGACAGATCTGGGTGCAACGCTGACCCAAAGCGACAGCCCCGACTATTACGCTTTTGATGATTTCGTCAACGCGACGCGCAGTGCACGGGCCATTCGGCTGCGAAAACAACTGCAGTTGAGCGTGCATCAGCATCTGGGTGACCCGCTCGGGCGGCTGAATTTCACCGCCAGCGACCGCCGAAATTGGCAGGGGGGGGTGAGCAGAGCAGGTTACAGCTTGGGCTACAGCAACCACTTCGGCGCTTTGACCTATGGGCTGAACATCAACCGTGAACAGGGCGCCCTGGGGCAAACACTCACGACCTATGCCTTCAATGTCAGCATGCCCTTTGGCGAACATCGGCGCGCGACCGTGAGCAGTGGTATCAATGTTGATTCCCTGGGGCAAAGTCAGTCCAACCTGCGTTGGAGCGCTGCCGGTGGCGAGCAGGGGCAATGGGGTTATGGCTTGGCGGCGGTTCGCCAGCAGGGTGCGCGTAACGAGGCAGGCTTGGATGCGAATGTGCGTCACAATGGCGCTGGTGGTGAAATCAGCGGCACGCTGGCAACGCGTAGCGGGCATCGGCAGGTGTCCGTGGGGGCGCGGGGGGCATTGGTCGCCCATGCTGGTGGAGTGATCGCTGCACCGCCGTTGGGCGATAGTTTTGCCATCGTGCAGGCCCCAGGTGCCGTTGGGACGGGTATCCGGCAACATCCACGGCTACGCCTCGATCGGCGCGGGTACGCAGTGGTGCCGTCGCTCGTACCGTATGAAGTCAATCACGTGGACCTCGACCCCAAGGGTACCTCTCGCGATGTCGAGCTGAAACTCACCGGCCAGGCTGTGGTCCCGCGTGCCGGGGCGGCGACGCTGCTGCTCTATCCGACGCGTACTGGGGGCTTGCAGGTGATCACGGCGTGGTTGAGTGATGGCACGGCGCTGCCGTTTGGGGCGCAAATCCTTGATGAGCAAGGCAGCGAACTCGGACTGGTTGGGCAGGGTAGCCAACTGTATGTACGCAGCACGGGCGACCAGGAAAAGTGGCGAGTGGTGTGGGGCGATGCCGAAGATGAACAGTGCTGGCTTGAGCCTGAACCCTGCCCGTCAGTGGCCACCTGCAAGCAGACCAGTTAGGTAGACCGCAGAGGTGCTTCTGCCTTAGGAATCAAAAGATCTACCTTTTACGCGCCTTTATAGCCAAAACCAATCACCAGCATGAGGTTTGCCAATGAGCCTTCCTGGCGACCAGCGGTTAGGATTCTCTCCATCAACTGATTCCAACCCCATGAAGGAGCGTCTCTCATGCCAATCATCAACAGCCAGGTCAAACCTTTCAACGCCACCGCCTACCACAAAGGCGAGTTCGTCCAGGTCAGCGAAGCCGACCTGAAAGGCAAGTGGTCTGTCGTGTTCTTCTACCCAGCCGACTTCACCTTCGTCTGCCCGACCGAACTGGGCGACCTGGCTGACAACTACGCCGAGTTCCAGAAGCTGGGCGTGGAAATCTACGGCGTGTCCACCGACACCCACTTCACCCATAAAGCCTGGCACGACACCTCGGAAACCATCGGCAAGATCCAGTACCCGCTGATCGGTGACCCGACCCACCTCATTTCGCGCAACTTCGACGTGCTGATCGAAGAAGCCGGCCTGGCCGATCGCGGTACCTTCGTGATCAACCCGCAAGGCCAGATCAAGATCGTCGAACTGAACGACGGTGGTGTGGGCCGCGATGCTGCCGAACTGCTGCGCAAAGTGAAGGCTGCCCAGTACGTCGCCGCTCACCCAGGCGAAGTCTGCCCGGCCAAGTGGAAAGAAGGCGAAGCCACGCTGGCGCCGTCGTTGGACCTGGTTGGCAAGATTTAAGTCAATGCGCACGTCGTGGGCGGTAGCCAGCCGCCAAAGCTGAAGTAGTCACCGCCCCGTAAAAACGCCCGGGCGACCTCGCCTGGGCGTTTTTGTATCCGAGTTTTGAAAAAGGAATCGCCCGTATGTTGGACGCCACGCTTAAATCGCAACTGAAAACCTACCTGGAGCGGGTCACCCAGCCGATCGAGATCGTAGCTTCCCTCGACGACGGCGCGAAGTCCCGCGAATTGCACGACCTGCTGGTGGAAATCGCCGGCCTGTCGAACCTCATTACCTTGAGCGCGGACGGCAGCGACGCCCGTCGTCCTTCGTTCTCGCTCAATCGCCCGGGGGCTGATATCAGCCTGCGTTTCGCCGGCATCCCCCTGGGCCATGAATTCACCTCCCTGGTGCTGGCGCTGCTGCAAGTCGGTGGCCACCCGTCCAAGGCCAGTAGCGAGGTGATTGAACAAATTCAGGCGCTGGACGGCGAGTTCACCTTCGAAACCTACTTCTCGCTGTCGTGCCAGAACTGCCCGGACGTGGTCCAGGCGCTGAACCTGATGGCCGTGCTCAACCCCAAGGTGCGCCACGTGGCCATCGATGGTGCGCTGTTCCAGGATGAAGTCGAGTCGCGCAAGGTCATGGCGGTGCCGAGCATCTACCTGAACGGCGAAGTGTTCGGCCAGGGCCGCATGGGCCTGGAAGAGATTCTCGGTAAGCTCGACACCAACGCGGGCAGCCGCCAGGCGGAGAAGATCAACGCCAAGGACGCGTTCGACGTGCTGGTGGTCGGCGGTGGCCCAGCGGGCGCTTCGGCTGCCATCTACGCCGCGCGTAAAGGTATCCGTACCGGTGTTGCTGCCGAGCGTTTTGGCGGCCAGGTGCTCGACACCCTGGCCATCGAGAACTTCATCTCGGTGCAGGAAACCGAAGGGCCGAAGTTGGCCACGGCGCTTGAGGAGCACGTCAAGCAGTACGACGTGGACATCATGAACCTGCAGCGTGGCGAAGCGCTGATCCAGGCTACCGATGGCGGCCTGCACGAAGTACGGCTGGCTGGCGGCGCCTCGCTCAAGGCCAAGACCGTGATCCTCGCCACCGGTGCCCGCTGGCGCGAAATGAACGTGCCCGGTGAGCAAGAATACCGCGGTCGTGGCGTGGCCTACTGCCCGCACTGCGACGGCCCGTTGTTCAAGGGCAAGCGTGTGGCGGTGATCGGCGGCGGTAACTCCGGTGTGGAAGCGGCCATCGACCTGGCCGGTATCGTCGCCCAGGTGACGCTGATCGAATTCGACAGCCAGCTGCGTGCCGACGCCGTGTTGCAGCGCAAGCTGCACAGCCTGCCGAACGTCAAGGTGATCACCAGTGCGCTGACTACTGAAGTGCTGGGTAACGGCGAGAAGGTCAACGGCCTGCGCTACAAGGATCGCAGCAGTGATGAGCTGCATGACCTGGCGTTGGAGGGCATCTTCGTACAAATCGGCCTGTTGCCGAACACCGACTGGCTGAAGGGCTCGGTCGAGCTGTCGCCGCGTGGTGAGATCATCGTCGACGCCAAGGGTGCGACCAACATTCCTGGCGTGTTCGCCGCGGGTGATGTGACCACGGTGCCGTACAAGCAGATCGTCATCGCGGTGGGTGAGGGCGCCAAGGCATCGTTGGCGGCTTTCGATCACCTGATCCGCACTTCGGCACCGGCGTAGACCCGTCGCTGGCCTGAGGGTGTCTATCATTACCCCGGACACCCTCAGGAATCTCTCCCATGACCCTGATCAGCCGCGAACCCTGGTGGTTAGTGCCACCCCAGCCCGGGCAGCAGGAGCAGGACCTGCACTGGGGCTACCTGGAAATCTACGCCGACGGCCGCACCGTGTTCGTCGACCAGCGTCCCAGTGACCAGGAACTGGCAGACCGTAAAAGCTGCCGTAATTTCCCCGAACCTGAACACTGACTGGCCTAGCCTTCGAGCTCGGCCAGGCGTGCTTCCAGCGCAGCAATCCGTGCTTCCAGGGCTTCGATCCGTTCTTCCGAAACACTCCCAGCACTGCTGCGAGCGCCACCTTCCTGTTGCCGAGCGGCAAGAATCGTCTCGATTTCTGCAGGGTCGCCGAGCGCGTGGGTGTAACGGTCTTCGCGCTGGCCGGCCTGGCGTGGCAGGTGCAGGGCCAGGCCGCGCGCGATCAGGCGCTCGAGCTGGTGCTGGATCTGTTCGGTGTCGTCGAATGCGTGCAGGCGGTTGCTGCGGGTCAGCAACTCGTTGAGGGTTTGCGGCCCACGCAGGAACATCAGGCCCATCAGTATCAGCTGCGCCGGTACGAGCTCCAGCGCCTTGTCCACGCGTTGTTCCCAACGGTCGGCGCGGCTGCCCATCTGCAGGCGGGTCATGTCCTGCCCTTCAAGGGCACGCAGGGCCTGGCCTACCTGGCCTTGGGTCAAGTTCATGACGGGCTCGCGGCTGGTTTTCTGGTTGCAAGCCAGGAGCAGGGCATTAAGCGTCAGCGGGTAGCTTTCCGGGCTGGTGGCCTGCTTTTCGATCAGCGAGCCGAGAATGCGAATCTCGATAGGGGTGAAGCGGCCTTCGTCTGCGGTTTCGTGGTCTGACATGGCCCTGTCTCATTGCGAGGAAAAGGCCACTAGCGTAGGTAAAGCGCTTGGCTTAAGCAATCACTGGCCTCTTCGCGGGGCAAGCCCGCTCCCACAAGTACCCTGCCGCGCTCAAGTTCAGCGCCACACTTGCGGGAGTGGGGCCGCGTAGCGGCCCCGGCTGTTTTACACGCTGCGCCGCTCTTCGGCTTCGCACGCCGCGGCCGTAAATAGCACATCGGTCGACGAATTCAGTGCAGTCTCTGCCGAATCCTGCAGCACCCCGATGATGAAGCCTACCGCTACCACTTGCATGGCGATTTCGCTGGGAATGCCGAACAGGCTGCACGCTAGCGGAATCAACAGCAGCGAGCCGCCGGCCACGCCCGACGCACCGCAGGCACAGATCGCCGCCACCACGCTCAGCAGCACGGCAGTCGGCAGGTCGACTGGTATACCCAGCGTGTGCACTGCGGCCAGGGTCAGCACGGTAATGGTAATGGCCGCGCCGGCCATGTTGATCGTCGCCCCCAGGGGGATCGATACCGAGTAGGTATCTTCGTGCAGCCCCAGGCGCTCCGACAACGCCAGGTTGACCGGAATGTTGGCGGCCGAACTGCGCGTGAAGAAGGCGGTGATGCCGCTCTCGCGCAGGCACAGCAAGGTCAGCGGGTAAGGGTTGCGGCGGATCTTCCAGAACACGATCAGCGGGTTCATCACCAGCGCCACGAATAGCATGCAGCCGATCAGCACCCCCAGCAGGTGCAGATAGCCGAGCAGGGCGTCCAGGCCCGACTGGGCGAGGGTGGAGCTGACCAGGCCGAAGATGCCCAGCGGGGCGAAGCGGATCACCACGCGCACGATCAGGGTTACGCCGTTGGACAAATCTTCGACCACGGTGCGCGTGCTTTCGCTGGCGTGGCGCAGCGCTACGCCCAGGCCGATGGCCCAGGTCAGCACACCAATGAAGTTGGCGTTGACCAGTGCGCTGACCGGGTTGTCAACCGCGCTCAGCAGCAGGTTCTGCATCACCTCGACGATGCCGCCTGGCGCGCTCAGCGAGGCTTGGCCAGTGCTCAGGGCCAGGTGCGAGGGGAACAGCATGCTGGCGCCCACGGCCACCACTGCGGCCGCAAAGGTGCTGAGCAGGTACAGAAACAGGATGGGCCGGATGTGGGTTTGCTGGCCGTGGCGATGGTTGGCGATCGAGGCCATGACCAGGATGAACACCAGCACCGGTGCCACCGCCTTGAGGGCGCTGACGAACACCTTGCCGAGGAACGCCAGGTCGCGGGCGATGGCCGGCGCCAATAGGGCCAGGGCGATGCCGGCGGCCAGGCCGATGACGATCTGGGTCACCAGGCTGGTGCGGTTGAGGAGACGTAGGACGGGGGACATGTGCAGCGGTATCTCGGTAACTTCAAAGCGCGCGACTTTACCATGTCACCAGTGAAACAACTCCCTTCTCGCACCCTCGGTGATCGCCACGATCCCTGGGTGCTTGACCTTGCGCTCCACCGAGATGGCGTAAAACGATTCAAGCACCGCGTCGGTCTGCCCGATCAGCTCCACCCCGTATTGGCGGCACACCTCCTCGGCAATCACGCTTGGGGCGACAAAAATGCCGCTGCCTGACTGCCCGAACGCCTGCATCAAGGCACTGTCGTCGAACTCGCCAACGATCCGCGGCTGTACCTGCTGCTCTTCCAGCCAGCGCAACAGCCGGCTGCGCACCACGGTTTCCTGGCCGGGGATCAGCATGGGCGCGTCGTGCAGGCAGGCGGGAAAGGCTCCGGCATGGCGTTGGGCCAGGGCCTTGGTAGCAAAAAAGCTCAGGCCGCATTCGCCGAGCTTCTGGCTGTAGCCCTTGATATCCAGGTGGTTGGGCATGGGGCTGTCGGAAATCACCAGGTCCAGGCGCTGGATCGCAAGGTCAGCCAGCAAACGCTCCAGCTTGTCTTCACGGCAGTTGATGCGCAGCACCTCGTCCAGTTCCATGGTGGGGGCGAGCAGGCGATAGACGATCGACTTGGGTACCACGTCGGCCACCCCTACGCGAAACAGGATCTGCTCCTGTGGGCCGGCGCGCAGCATGGCTTCCAGTTCACCGCCGATCTGGAACATCTGTTCGGCATGAACCAGCGCCTGGCGCCCGGTTTCGGTCAGCTCCAGTTGCCGGCCGACCCGCTGGAACAGTTCCAGGCCGTAGGTCTGCTCAAACAGGCTGATCTGCCCACTGATGGTCTGTGGCGTCAGGTTCAGTTGCTCACTGGCACGCACAATGCTGCCGGTTTTGGCCACGACCCAGAAGTAGTGCAACTGGCGGTAGTTGAGCACCGATGCATTCTCGCTTCGTAAAAACCGAAGTATAACCGCTGAAAATACGAATTTTCCTGATGTATCGCGCTCTTTAGAATCCCGCTCCATCAGGCGCATTGCGCGCCGCCGGTATATCGACAAGCGAGGACCCCATGTTGCAACTCAAATCCATCGGTACGCCACTGGTGCTAGCCTTGGCTCTGCTGAGCCTGGCCGGCTGCGACCAGGCCGAGAAATCCGCCCAGCAGATGCTCGACCAGGCCGCCAAGTCGGCCAAGCAGGCCATCGACGACACCAACAAGGCGGCCCAAGAGGCACTTAGCGACGCCATCGGCACTGAAGGGCAGAAGCCCAAGGATGCCGAGCCGCAAGGCAAGACACAGGACATCTGACCCAGAACCGTTGCAGGATTGAAAAATGGAATATTTGCTGGAACTCGCCGCAAGCCCCACCGCCTGGGTAGCCCTCGCCACGTTGGTGGCCATGGAAGTCGTACTGGGTATCGATAACCTAATCTTCATCTCGATCCTGACCAACAAGTTGCCGGTCGAATACCGGTCCAAGGCCCGACGTATTGGTATCAGCATGGCCTTGATCATGCGCCTGGGGCTGCTCAGCACGGTGGCCTGGATCGTCCAGTTGACCGACCCGGTGTTCGAGGTGTTCGGCAACGCCTTCTCCTGGAAGGACGTGATCCTGATTGCCGGTGGCCTGTTCTTGCTGTGGAAGGCGACCAAGGAAATCCACGAAAGCGTCGACCCGCACGGTGCCAAGGAAGAAGCCAAGGTGTCGTCCACCGTTACCCTGGGCTTTGCTGCCGCGATCTTCCAGATCCTGCTGCTGGACATCGTGTTTTCGGTCGACAGCATCATCACCGCCGTTGGCATGACCGAGCACCTGCCGATCATGATCATCGCCGTGATCGCTGCCGTGATCGTGATGATGGTGGCCGCCGACCCGCTGGCCAACTTCATCAACGACAACCCGACCGTGGTGATGTTGGCCCTGGGCTTCCTGATCATGATCGGCATGACCCTGATCGCCGAAGGTTTCGGTGCCCATGTGCCGAAAGGTTACGTGTATGCGGCGATGGCCTTCTCGACGGTGATCGAGATGCTCAACATCTTCGCCCGTCGCGCACGGCTCAAGCGTGAAGCCGCCGAAGGCTGATAGTTCGGGGGCGCATTGCGCCCCCATTCGCCGGCAAGCCGGCTCCCACAAGTACTGCACCGGTTTCAGGAACAGTGCGGTACCTTGTGGGAGCCGGCTTGCCGGCGAATGGGTTCAATAACTCTGTGAATCAATGCACCCCGGCATGCTGCCGCTCGCGGCTGACAGGCCTGGGTTTGGCGGCGGCCTGTGGTGGCAGGGGGTGATGGTGTGAATGGCGCCGCACGATACGTAGAACACCCCACAACATGGCGGCAGCGACGCTAAGCCACATACCCACCAGCATGAGAATTGCCATTGTCAGGCTCATGTGTGCCTCCTTCTCTCGGGCCAGCCCACGGCTCGCCCTCCAGACACTTCCTTAGTCTAGCCCCGCGTGTGTGACGTTCCATTGATCGATGGTCCATTGCTTGGTTCATTTGGTTCCAAGCCTGCGCCGGGCTATACCCGCGTGGCGCTGGGCCCTATGATCATTGACCTGGTGTCAGAACAAGCGAGTGTCCATGCAACTTCTTACTTTTAAATCGTGGGGCGCCGGCCCGCGCCGCCTGTTGCTGGCGTGCCTGATCGCTGCCAGTGCAGCCGGTTGTGCGAGCGCGCCACCGGCCTCGCTCAAAGGCCTGCCGCAGCGGGTCGAGATCAGCAGCGTGCCGTTCTACCGGGGCAATGCCAACCACAGCGCAGCCATGGCCCTGGCGGCACTGCTCTCGCAGCAGGGCGCGCCGATCACCCCAGGGCTGCTGGACAAGCCGTTGAACCTGCCGCAGGGCGCCGACTCGCTGGGCACCAGCATTCCTCGTGTGGCACGCGATTACGGCATGGTCGTGTACCCGCTGGACAAACAGCTGGATGCCTTGCTGGCCCAGGTGGCAGCCGGTAACCCGGTTTTACTGCGCTATCAGGAAGGGTCGGCATGGTGGAGCGAGCCGCGCTATGCCTTGCTGATCGGCTATGACCGCTACAAGCAGCGCGTGCTGCTGCGTGCCGGCATGCACCGACGGCAGATGATGGCGTTTGATGATTTCCAGGCGGCGTGGGCGCAGGAGGGCAGTTGGGCAGTGCTGGTGCAGCCGCCAAGGCAACTGCCGGCCCAGGTGGACCGGCAGCGCTGGCTGCAGGCCGCCGACGAACTGGCCCGGGCGGGCCAGGAAATGGCGGCGAAGCAGGCCGTGAATAGCCTGGGAAGGTAGTTTGCCGGTGCCGGCCCATGTGGGCCGGCACCTTCTGCATCAGAAGCCCAGACGATCGCGCAGGCTGTAGTACCAGGCACCCAGGGCGCTGAACGGCACGCGCAGCATCTGCCCACCCGGGAATGGGTAGTGCGGCAGCCCGGCGAATGCGTCGAAACGCTCGGCCTGGCCACGCAACGCCTCGGCCAGCACCTTGCCCGCCAGGTGGGTGTAGGTCACGCCGTGGCCCGAGCAACCCTGCGAGTAATAGATGTTGTCGCCGATACGGCCTACCTGTGGCAGGCGCGACAGGGTCAGCAGGAAGTTGCCGGTCCAGGCGTAGTCGATCTTCACGTCCTTCAGTTGCGGGAAGGCCTTGAGCATTTTCGGGCGGATGATCGCTTCGATGTTGGCCGGGTCACGCGCACCGTAAACCACGCCACCGCCGAAGATCAGGCGCTTGTCGCTGGTCAGGCGGTAGTAATCGAGCAGGTAGTTGCAGTCCTCGACGCAGTAGTCCTGCGGCAGCAGGGTACGGGCCAGCTCTTCACCCAGCGGCTCGGTGGTGATCACCTGAGTGCCGCATGGCATCGACTTGGAGGCCAGCTCTGGCACCAGGTTGCCCAGGTAGGCGTTACCGGCAACGATGATGAACTTGGCGCGAACTTTACCCTGCGGGGTGTGCACGACCGGGTTGGCACCACGTTCGATGCGGATGGCCGGGGTTTGCTCATAGATGATGCCGCCCAGCGATTCGACCGCGGCCGCTTCGCCCAGGGCCAGGTTGAGCGGGTGGATGTGGCCGCCGCTCATGTCCAGCATGCCGCCGATGTAGCTGTCGCAGGCGACCACTTCACGGATGCGCTTCTGGTCCATCAGTTCCAGCTGGTTGTGGCCGAAACGTTCCCACAGGCGCTTTTGCGATTCCAGGTGGCCCATCTGCTTGGACGTCAGTGCGGCGAACACGCCGCCATCCTTCAGGTCGCACTGGATGTTGTACTTGGCCACGCGCTCACGGATGATGCGCCCGCCTTCGAAGGCCATGTGGCCCAGCAGTTGTGCCTCTTTGGGGCCGACAGTGCGTTCGATGACGTCGATGTCGCGGCTGTAGCTGTTGACGATCTGGCCGCCGTTGCGACCCGATGCGCCAAAGCCGACCTTGGCTGCTTCGACGATGCTCACCTTGAAGCCATTTTCCAGCAGGAACAGTGCGCTGGACAGGCCGGTGTAGCCGGCGCCGATGATGCACACATCGGTTTCCACCTCACCCTGCAGCGCCGGACGCGGCGGCACCGGGTTAGCCGAGGCGGCGTAGTAGGACTGGGGGTAGGGGGTATTGGCCATGCTCGAGAAACCTCGTGTTTTATATTTTTAACGAATGTACCGATGCTATCAATAATAATAAACACCCGCTAGTCGTCCGTTGAAAATCCTTTACTGTCCCCTGGCTGGCCCTTCTCTATAAAGGGGTTAAGATTCAGTGGGTTAGCGCGAAAAAAAGTGTTGACACCGTTTTTGGAATGCGTAGAATGCGCACCACACGACAGGCACATAGCTCAGTTGGTTAGAGCACCACCTTGACATGGTGGGGGTCGTTGGTTCGAGTCCAATTGTGCCTACCAAACATCAGAAGGGGCGATCCGAAAGGGTCGCCCTTTTTGCATTCTGCGCGTCGCGAAAGCGCTGCACTGCAGAAGCGGTTGGGTTCTGAAAGTTTTTGATTTTTTTGAAAAAAACGCTTTACAGGTGTGCTTTCGATGACTAATATGCGCACCACACGACAGGCACATAGCTCAGTTGGTTAGAGCACCACCTTGACATGGTGGGGGTCGTTGGTTCGAGTCCAATTGTGCCTACCAAACATCAGAAAGGGCGATCCGAAAGGATCGCCCTTTTTGCATTTGCGCGCTCGTCAGCCCGGCTGTGTGTAGCAAGGTGTAACGTATGGTCGCGGTTCGGGCCATGGGTCGCCATGCTAGAATCCGCCGCTTCGAAACTGGAGGTACACGCGTGCGCAAACTGGCAGTGGTAATGGCAGTGCTGGCCCTGGCGGGCTGTGAGAACGAGGTCGAAGGCGTGCACAAACAGGTGGCCGAACACCTGCATAACCCCAAGACCGCCAAGTTCGGCAACGTGCGGATCGATACCCAGGGCACCATCTGCGGCCAGGTGCGTGGCAAGGATGATGCCGGGCAGTACGAAGCCTACCGCAGCTACGTGGCCGTCAAGCGTGACGATGGCCAATACGACATCATCGTCGACGACAACGGCAACAACCTGCGCATCCGCGAAGTCTGTGGCGGCGCCGAGCTGCAACGCCGTGCCGAGGCCCTGGCCGATCAGCCGGCTCCGCAAGGCTGGGATGTGGAAGTGATCCAGGGCGCCAACATGGGCGCACTCAGCGACATGACCGCGCGGTTGATCGAGAAGGGCATCCCGTCCTCGGTTGAATACCGCAACGGCAAGCCGGTGGTGCTGATGGGGCCGTTCCCCACCAAGGAAGAAGCCGAGGCACGCAAGGCGGACGTCATGGCCAAGCTGGGGACCGATTCGGTGGTCATTCAGCACGGTGTGGAGCGCTAGTCAGGCGTCACCCTTCCTATAAGCGAAAAGGCCGGTTCAGACGCCCTGTCATCTGCAGGCTGACCCGGCTATGCTTGCTCTGGGAGATGGCCGAACGGGGAGGGCCTCATGTCTACACTGGAACGGGCCATCGTAGTGGCCGCCAGGGCACATGAAGGGCAATACGACAAGGGTGGCGCTGCGTACATCTTGCACCCGTTGCGGGTGATGATGCGGGTGTCCACGCCCGAGCAACGCATCGTCGCTGTATTGCATGACGTGATCGAAGACACGCCGCTGACACTTTCCGACCTCGCTCGCGAGGGCTTCACACTGAAGATTCTCGCCGCCTTGCTGGCATTGAGCCGGCGTGAAGGCGAAAGTTACCAGGATTTCGTCGTGCGCCTGGGGGGCGACCCACTGGCCCGTACCGTGAAAATGGCCGACCTGGCCGACAACAGCGACTTGACGCGTATCGCCAGCCCCGGCCCCGCCGACCTGGCGCGGCTGGCCCGTTACCGGCAAGCCAGCGCCTACCTGCAAGCGCTGGCTTAGGCTTTGAATTTTCGTACAAACCCTAGCGCTCAGCCGCAGGCTTTGAGGTTGACCGGCCCGACAAAATCGTTGCCGCGCCCCATCACGCACGCCACCTGCTGGTTGCGCTGTCGCTCCCAGGCCTGCGCAGGGTAGGTCTTGTTCCAGGCATGGAACAGCTGCTGATCCTGCTTCGACAGGCGCAGGTTGTACTGCTTGCTCATATAGAAGTAGGTGCGCGCGATCATGCCGCGGATCGACGGGCGCGGCATGACCTTCTTGGTCTTGAAGTCCACCTGGGTCAGGCAGCTGCCATACTGGCCATGCTGGACGGGCAGCCAACCGAAGCTGAAATTGCTGCGGTCGCCATTGACCTCGCCGATGCTCGGTACCAGGTTGTGCAGGTCGGCCTCGGCGCGCTTGTATACCTCATCGTGGCGCGAGCACAGCTTGCGCCCACCCGCCTGCCAGCACTGGCGCTGATGGCCGATCTGCCAGGCCGGCACGATGTGTTCCCACTCGATGCGCGACGCCCGCTGGGCATTTTTGCGCGGCGCGTAGCCGCAGGACGCCAGGTTGACCTTGTTGCCCTTGTACTTGCAGCCGCAATAAAACTCCGTCGATTGTGGCGCGTACAGTTTCCAGGCGACCTTCTTGGCCTCCTGAAAGGTGCGCGGCGCCTCGGCGTGGGCGAAGGGGGTAAACAGCAGCAGGCAGGCACTGGCGAAAAGCGAAACTCTCATGCGCGGTCAGTCTTCCTTCGGCACCGTCCAGAAAATCTGCACGCCGCCATCGTCGCGGTGGGCGATCGTGACGTTGTCGTTTTCGGCGATTTCCTCGAGCAACGTTTCCCAGTCGTCGGGTGACTCATGCTCCAGGCGGAAGATCAGGGCGGCGCGGCTACGTTGAGCGGTAGGGCCGTTGATGACTTTCTGGATGCGCACACCCAGTTGTTCATAACTGCTCGGCGTTGCAGGGGCGGTACTGGCCACGGGCTTTTCCTTGTTTTGCTGTATGTGTATACAGTATTTGACTGTAAGGTATTTCGCAACTGCGTGTAAGGTGAAAAGCTGGCCCTGTGTGAAGAAGGGCTTCATAGGCTGCCTTCTTGCCAGTTGGCGGGCGTTCAGGCCACCGCTTGCGCGCCGGTGATTTCCACCTGCGGTTGCGGGGTATCCAGGTCGGGTTCGCCGACGGTGAAATTGACGATATCCCGGCCCTCGGCTCGCAAACGGCTGACCAGGGCATTGGCGGGTGCACCACGCCACGGGCATAGCAGGGTGTGTCGGCGAAGGCGGCGACATCACGGATGGCGCCATCGATCACGAACCCTGCGCAGCCGCGCTGCAAGGCATACAGTCGAGTGCGGAAGTTTCGAAGCGGCGGCGTCACGGCTGAACATGTCCCAGTCAGCCATTTCCAAGCGCATCCAGGAGCTGGAGGATACGTTCGAGACAGCGGTCTTCGATCGCAGTCGTCGCACGGCCCAGTTGACCGAAAAAGGCCTGGAGCTACTGGAACATGTGCGTGAGCTGCTGGCGCGCCGTGATGTGCTGCTGGAACGTATCGGTGCCCGTGACGTGCGGGTACGGCGCTTGCGCCTGGGTGTCACAGAGCTGACGGCACTGACCTGGCTGCCGCAGTTCGTCGAAGCGATTCGTCGGGATTACCCGCAGTTGCAGATCGAACCGTCGGTTGAGTTGTCCAGCGAGCTGCACCGCAAGCTGGAGCACGACGAGCTGGATGTGATTGTGGTGCCGGACGTGTTCGAGGATGCGCGGTTTGTCTGCACGCCGCTGAAAAGCGTGGAAAACGCCTGGATGTGCGCGCCGGAACTGATGGAAGGTGACGGTGAAGTGCAGTTGCGCGAGCTGGCGCACTACACGGTCATGACCCAGGGCTCGAGTTCAGGCACCGGGCTGGTCTACGAGCGCTGGCTGGCCGAGCAGGGGGTGCATCTGCCACGGCTGATCACCAGCCATAACCTGCTGGTTCAGGTGGGCCTGACCATCTCTGGCATCGGCGTCAGTTACCTGCCGCGCCAGTGCCTGTCGCAATTGCTGGGGCGTGGCGCGCTGAAGGTCATTCACACCCGGCCACGCTTGCCGCAGGTGCGCTATGGCGCGCTGTACTGCACCGACCGGCGCCAGGGTATCAACCCGCGGATTGCCGAGCTGGCAGGGCAGTGCTGCGACTTTTCCAGGTTGCTGCTGGCGCTGCCGTAAAGGGCCGGCACGGCATGGGCGCCGGCCCCGCATTACGGTGTATCAGTACTCCCAGAAAATCCGTTGCAGCTCTTTGCTGTCCTGGGTCTTGGTCATCGCTACCATTGCCAGGATCCGCGCCTTCTGCGGGTTCAGGTCATGGGCCACGACCCAGTCGTTCTTGTCGTCAGGCTGCTCGGCGTTGCGCAGCACGAAACCGCCCTGGTTGACGTGCGACGAGCGAATGATCTGCACACCGTTCTTGCGCAGTTCCTGCAGCGCCGGCACCACCCGCGACGACACCGAGCCATTGCCCGTACCAGCATGGATCAGCGCTTTCGCGCCGTTCTGCGCCAGGGCCTTGTAGGCGGTGTCGGTCACGTTGCCGTAGCCATAGGCGATGTCCACCTGGGGCAGGGCGCTGATCTGCTTGATATCGAATTCCGAGTTAGTGGTGTGGCGCTTGGCCGGCAGGCGGAACCAGTAGGATTTGCCTTCCACCACCATCCCCATCGGGCCCCAGGCGCTCTTGAAGGCTTCGGTCTTGATGTTGACCGACTTGCTCACGTCACGCCCGGACTGGATCTCGTCGTTCATGGTCACCAGCACGCCCTTGCCACGGGACTGCTTGTCGCCGGCCACGGCCACGGCGTTGTACAGGTTGAGCATGCCGTCGGCGGACATGGCGGTGCCCGGGCGCATCGAGCCGACCACCACGATCGGCTTGTCGGTCTTCTCCACCAAGTTGAGGAAGAAGGCGGTTTCTTCCAGGGTGTCAGTACCGTGGGTGATGACGATACCGTCGACGTCGTTGCTGTCTGCCAGTTCGGCGACGCGCTTGCCCAGCTTGAGCAAGTCGTCGTTGCTGATGCTTTCGGAGGCAATCTGCATCACCTGCTCGCCGCGCACATTGGCAATGTCGGCCAGCTCCGGCACACCGGCGATCAGCTTGTCGACGCCGAGCTTGGCGGCCTGGTAAGTGGCGCTGTTGGCAGCGCTGGCGCCGGCTCCGGCAATGGTGCCGCCGGTGGCGAGGATGACTACGTTGGCCAGCTTCTGTTGGGTTTCGGCCTCTTTCGCCGAGGCGGTGGCGGGCAGGATCAGCAGCAGCGCGAGGGCGCTGGGGGCGAAGGTCTTCAGTGCAGCATTCATAATTATTGTGCTCTCTTCCTAGTGAGAATTTTGCTGTGTCGCGCGGGGAGCAACGCAGGTTTCGTACCATGTGCGACAACAGCGTGGGATTACAGGCGTCGGCTGGGCCGGAAAGGGTCTCCCTGTAATTTGTCCATTCGGAACACCGAACAAGAATAGGAAAAGGTGTTCGGTTTTTCGGATAAATCTCAGATAATCTGCGCCAGGTGTGTGGCGACCTCGATCGAGAAACAGATTTGACAAAAGCCCGTCCTGTTTCCATAGTTAGCCAACGCAAACGTTTGCGATCCGATAAAAACCACAAGATTCGGAGTCATCTCCCATGAAGCTGCCGTTCCCCGGTCGTCTGCTGGCGCTCGCCGTCATTTCTTCGTTTTCACTCGCCCTGCCGCTGTCCGCTGCCCATGCCGAAGACAAACCCAAAGTCGCCCTGGTGATGAAATCGCTGGCCAACGAATTCTTCCGTACCATGGAAGACGGCGCCAAGGCCTACCAGAAGGACCACGCCAGCGAATTCGACCTGGTTGCCAACGGCATCAAGGACGAGACCGACACGGGCAACCAGATCAAGATCGTCGAGCAGATGATCGCCACCGGTGCCAAGGCGCTGATCATCGCCCCGGCCGATTCCAAAGCCTTGGTGCCGGTGATCAAGAAGGCCATGGACGCCGGCATCACCGTGGTCAACATCGACAACCGCCTCGACCCCGGCGTGCTCAAGAGCAAAAACCTCAGCGTGCCCTTCGTAGGCCCCGACAACCGCAAGGGCGCGCGCCTGGTCGGTGACTACCTGGCCAGCCAGAAACTCAAGGCCGGCGACCAGGTGGGCATCATCGAAGGCGTGCCGACCACCACCAACGCCCAACAGCGCACCGCCGGCTTCAAGGACGCCATGGAAGCGGCGCAGATGAAGATCGTCTCGGTGCAGTCCGGCAACTGGGAAATCGACAAAGGCAACGCCGTCGCCGCCTCGATGCTCAACGAATACCCCGACCTCAAGGCACTGCTGGCCGGCAACGACAGCATGGCGCTCGGCGCTGTGTCGGCCGTGCGCGCTGCGGGCAAGACTGGCCAGGTGCAAGTGGTGGGCTACGACAACATCAACGCCATCAAGCCGATGCTCAAGGATGGCCGCGTGCTCGCCACCCTCGACCAGGCGGCCAGCCAGCAGGCGGTATATGGCATCCAGGCGGCGCTGAAGATGCTCAAGGGCGAGAAGCCCGACGTAGACGCCGACAACGTGATCCAGACCCCGGTCGAACTCATCACCAAGCCTTGATGGCCAGGAGAAATGGCCATGCCTGTAACGGCCAATGAAGTGCTGCTCGCCGCCAGCGGCCTGGGCAAAAGCTACGCGCAGCCGGTGCTGGGCGATGTCAGCCTGGCCCTGCGCGGCGGCGAAGTGCTGGCCCTGACGGGTGAGAACGGTGCCGGCAAGAGCACCCTGTCCAAGCTCATCAGCGGCCTGGAAACGCCCACCACCGGGCACATGAGCTTTCGCGGCCAGGCCTACGCGCCGGGCAGCCGCAGCGAGGCCGAGCGCCTCGGCGTGCGCATGGTCATGCAGGAGCTCAACCTGCTGCCGACCCTGACCGTGGCCGAGAACCTGTTCCTCGACAACCTGCCCAGCCGTTTCGGCTGGATCAGCCACAAGCGCCTGCGCCAGCTGGCCACTGCGGCCATGGCCCAGGTCGGGCTCGATGCCATCGACCCGGACACCCCGGTCGGCGAGCTGGGTATCGGCCATCAGCAGATGGTCGAGATCGCCCGCAACCTGATCGGCGACTGCCATGTGCTGATCTTCGACGAACCAACGGCCATGCTCACCGCCCGCGAGGTCGAGCTGCTGTTCACCCAGATCGAACGCCTGCGCCAGCGCGGCGTGGCCATCGTCTATATCTCCCATCGCCTCGAAGAGTTGCAGCGCGTGGCTCAGCGCATCGTCGTGCTGCGTGACGGCAAGTTGGTGTGCGACGAGCCGATCCAGCGCTACAGCAGCAATGAGCTGGTCAACCTGATGGTCGGCCGCGAGCTGGGCGAGCACATCGACCTGGGCCGCCGGCAGATCGGCGCGCCGTTGCTCAAGGTCGATCGGTTGTGCCGCGGCGACAAGGTGCGCGACGTCTCGCTGCAGGTCAGGGCTGGGGAAATCTTCGGTATCTCCGGGCTGATCGGCGCTGGCCGCACCGAGCTGCTGCGGTTGATCTTCGGCGCCGACCGCGCCGACAGCGGCACTCTCGAAATCGGCCAGCCGCTCAAGCCGGTGACCATTGATTCGCCCAAGGCTGCGGTCAAGGCCGGTATTGCCTTGATCACCGAGGACCGCAAGGGCGAAGGCTTGTTGCTGTCACAGTCGATCAGCGCCAATATCGCGTTGGGCAACTTGGCGGCGTTGTCCCGCGCCGGGGTGGTCGACGGCGAGGCTGAACAGGCCTTGGCCGAGCGCCAGATCAACGCCATGCGCATCCGCAGCGCCAATGCTGCGCAGGCCGTCGGCGAGCTGTCCGGCGGCAACCAGCAGAAGGTGGTGATCGGCCGCTGGCTGGAACGCGACTGCCAGGTGCTGCTGTTCGACGAGCCCACCCGCGGCATCGACGTCGGCGCCAAGTTCGACATCTATGGCCTGCTGGCCGAATTGGCGCGCCAGGGCAAGGCCCTGGTGGTGGTGTCCAGCGACCTGCGCGAGCTGATGCTGATTTGTGACCGCATCGCCGTGCTCTCGGCCGGGCGCTTGATCGACACCTTCGAGCGTGGCCACTGGAGCCAGGACCAGCTCCTCGCCGCCGCTTTCGCCGGCTACCAGAAACGTGATGCCTTGCTGCACGACGCAGCCCCCAGGATGGATGCATGAAAACCACACCCCTCGACACCCCGGCAGGCGCAACCGCGCGCCGCAGCGGCACTTACTTCGGCATCGGCACCTACCTGGGCCTGGCGGGCGCCTTGCTGGCCATGATCGTGCTGTTCTCGCTGCTCAGCACCCACTTCTGGTCGTACGCCACCTTCAGCACGCTCGCCAACCAGATCCCCGACCTGATGGTGCTGGCCGTGGGCATGACCTTCGTGCTGATCATCGGCGGTATCGACCTGTCGGTGGGTTCGGTGCTGGCGCTGGCAGCCTCCACGGTCAGCGTGGCGATCCTCGGCTGGGGCTGGGGCGTGCTGCCTGCCGCCTTGCTCGGCATGGCCATCGCCGCCCTGGCCGGCAGCCTTACCGGCGCCGTCACCGTGGCCTGGCGCATCCCGTCGTTCATCGTCTCGCTGGGCGTGCTGGAGATGGCGCGTGGCCTGGCCTACCAGTTCACCGACTCACGCACGGCCTACATCGGCGATGCCTACGCCTGGTTCTCCAACCCGGTCGCCTTTGGCATCTCGCCGGCCTTCATCATCGCCTTGCTGGTGATCATTCTCGCCCAGCTGGTGCTGACCCGTACCGTGTTCGGCCGTTACCTGATCGGCATCGGCACCAACGAAGAGGCCGTGCGCTTGGCCGGTATCGACCCGCGGCCCTACAAAGTGCTGGTGTTCGCCTTGATGGGGCTGCTGGCGGGCCTGGCCGCGCTGTTCCAGATTTCGCGCCTGGAAGCGGCCGACCCGAATGCCGGCTCCGGCCTCGAATTGCAGGTGATCGCCGCCGTGGTGATCGGTGGTACCAGCCTGATGGGCGGGCGCGGCTCGGTCATCAGCACCTTCTTTGGCGTGCTGATCATCTCGGTGCTGGCCGCAGGCCTGGCGCAGATCGGCGCCTCGGAACCGACCAAACGCATCATCACCGGGGCGGTCATCGTCATCGCCGTGGTGCTCGACACCTACCGTAGCCGGCGTGTATCCCGGCGGAACTGAAAAAACATGGCAACCATCAAAGACGTCGCGGCACTCGCGGGTATTTCCTACACCACGGTGTCCCATGTACTGAACAAGACCCGCCCCGTCAGCGAACAGGTGCGGCTGAAGGTCGAGGCGGCCATCGTCGAGCTCGACTACGTGCCCAGCGCCGTGGCCCGTTCGCTGAAAGCGCGCAGCACCGCCACCATCGGTTTGTTGGTGCCCAACAGCGTCAACCCGTACTTCGCCGAGCTGGCGCGTGGCATCGAGGATGCCTGCGAGCGTAACGGCTACTGCGTGATCCTGTGCAACTCCGACGACAACCCGAAAAAGCAGCGCAGCTACCTGCGTGTGCTGCTGGAAAAACGCATCGACGGCCTGGTGGTCGCTTCGGTGGGCGAGGACAGCGACCTGCTGCAAAGCCTGGCCTGCGTGCGCACGCCGATGGTCATCGTTGACCGCGAGCTGGAGGGCGTCGATGCCGACCTGGTGCGCATCGACCACGAACACGGGGCCTACCTGGCCACCCAGCACCTGCTGCAGCTGGGCCATCGTGACATTGCCTACATCGGTGGCCCGGCCGAGACGGGTGTCAGCCAACTGCGCCTGGCCGGCTTCCACCGCGCGCTGGCCGAGGCGCAGGTCACGGTGGCGGTCGAGCATGTCCTGCACTGCGACTTCACCAGTCCGGGCGGCCATGTGGCGGCCGCACAGCTGCTCGATGGCAAGCGGCCCACGGCGATCTTCGCCGGCAACGACATGATCGGTTTCGGGGTGCTGCGTGCGGCGGCCGAGCGCAATATCAGCGTGCCAGGCGAGCTGTCGGTGATCGGCTTCGACGATATCGAGCTGAGCCGCTACGTGTACCCGCCGCTGACCACGGTCGGCCAGTCGATCCGCGAACTCGGCGAAAACGCTGCGGCGCTGCTGCTGTCGCGCATCACCACCCCGCGCCGTGATGCCGCGGAGCAGCGCATTGTCGCCCCGCGCATCGTGCTGCGCGAATCCACCGGGCCGCGCCCGGACCTGTTCAATGATTACCGCTAAGGAGTCCGCATGAGTGCCAAGGTAGTGGTGGTCGGGAGCCTCAACATGGACCTGGTGGCCCGCGCCGAACGGCTGCCACGCGCGGGTGAAACGCTGGCCGGCGAGCGCTTTTTCACCGTGCCCGGCGGCAAGGGCGCCAACCAGGCTGTGGCCGTGGCGCGTTTGGGCGCGGCTGTGGCCATGGTGGGTAATGTCGGTGACGACGCCTATGGCCAGCAGCTGCGCAAGGCGCTGGAAGTCGAGGGCATCGATTGCCAGGCGGTCAGCGTGTGCCCAGGTGTCTCCAGTGGCGTGGCGCTGATTACCGTGGATGCAGCCAGCCAAAACTGCATCGTCATCGTTCCGGGCGGCAACGGCTTGCTCACGCCGGCCGCCGTGCAGCGTTTCGATGCGCTGCTTCAGGCGGCAGAGTTGATCATCTGTCAGCTGGAGGTGCCCGCAGAAACCGTGGCCTGGGCCCTTGCCCGGGGGCGCGAGCTGGGCAAGACGGTGATCCTCAACCCGGCGCCGGCCACCGGCCCGCTGCCCGCTGACTGGTTCGCCCATATCGATTACCTCATCCCCAACGAAAGCGAGGCCGAGGCGCTGACCGGTGAGCCGGTCAACGACCTGGACAGCGCCCGCCGTGCTGGCGAGCGCCTGCTGCAACTGGGCGCGGGCAAGGTGATCGTCACACTGGGCGCGCAAGGCGCGCTGTTTGTCAGTCGTGACGGCAGCCGGCATTTCCCCGCACCGCAGGTCAAGGCGCTGGACGCCACGGCGGCGGGCGACACCTTCGTTGGCGGCTTCGCGGCAGCGTTGGTGCGGGGCCTGGAGGAGGGCGAGGCGATCACGTTCGGCCAGCGCGCCGCGGCGGTGTCGGTCACCCGTGCCGGTGCCCAGCCATCGATCCCCAACCTGGCGGAGCTGACCCCATGAAAAAGACCGCATTGCTGAACATCGCCCTGTCGCGCACCATTGCCGGGCTGGGGCACGGCGATATCCTGGTGATCGGCGATGCCGGCTTGCCAGTGCCGCCGGGCGTCGAGCTGATCGACCTTGCCTTGACGCAAGGCATTCCCGACTTTGCCAGCGTGCTGCGCGCGGTGCTCAGCGAGATGCAGGTGGAGCGGCATGTGCTGGCCGAAGAGATGCAGAAGGTGGTGCCGCCCGGGCTGGTCGAGATCGAGCGGCTGCGCGGCAAGCTAGGCAAGCGTGAGTGGCTGAGCCACGAGGCATTCAAGGTGCTGTCGCGCAGTGCTCGGGCCGTGGTGCGTACCGGCGAGTGTCAGCCTTACAGCAACATCGCTTTGATCTCGGGCGTTACCTTCTAGCCGTTGTTATTTGGCGCTACAACAATCTCTGCGGGAGCGGGCTTGTCCCGCTAAAGGGGCCGCCCAGCCGACGCAGGTGCATGGCCAGGGCGCTGCCCTGGTTCGCAGGGCAAGCCCGCCCCCAAAGGGTGTGTGGTGATTCAGCAGTATTTACATCACGGCAACAGGAGTGCCCCATGCTAAAACCCCTGCTACAAGGACTCACCCTCATGGCCGTAGCCGCCTCCGCCACCCTCCAGGCCGCGCCGCGTGACCTGATCATCGACACCGACCCCGGTGCCGACGACGTAGTCGCGCTGTTTCTGGCCATGGCCTCGCCCGACGAGCTCAACATCCGTGCCATCACCACCGTCGCCGGCAACGTGCGCCTCGACAAGACCTCGCGCAACGCCCGCCTGGCCCGAGAATGGGCGGGCCGCGAAGATATCCCGGTGTACGCCGGGGCAGGGCGACCACTGGTGCGCGCGCCCATCTACGCAGCCGACGTTCACGGCGAAGAGGGCCTGACCGGTGTCCAGGTGCATGAGCCGAAAAAGCCCCTGGCCGACGGCAATGCCGTGCAATACCTGGTCGATACCCTTGGCGCCGCCAAGCCCGGTAGCATCACCATCGCCATGCTCGGCCCGCAGACCAACCTGGCGCTGGCGCTTGTCCAGCGCCCAGAGATCGCCCAAGGCATCAAGGAAGTGGTGGTAATGGGCGGTGCCCACTTCAACGGCGGCAACATCACGCCCGCGGCGGAATTCAACCTGTATGCCGACCCGCACGCTGCTGAAGTGGTGCTGGCCAGTGGCGTGCCACTGACCTACCTGCCGCTGGACGTCACCCACAAGCTGCTCACCAGCGACGCCCGCCTCAAACAGCTGGCGGCCGTGAACAACCCGGCCAGCAAGCGGGTGGTGGATATTCTGCATGCCTACATCAAGCACGACATGGACCTGTACGGCATGCCCGGTGGCCCGGTGCACGACGCCAGTGTCATCGCGTATCTGCTCAAGCCCGAGCTATTTACCGGCCGGCATATCCACATGAGCGTGGACACCCGCGAAGGCCCGACTTTCGGTCAGACCGTCGCCGATTGGTACGGTGTGCTCAAGCTGCCGGCCAATGTTACCTGGGTAGGCGAGGGTGATGCGCAGGGCTTTTTCGACCTGCTCAGCGCCCGCCTGGCTCGATTGCAATAGCGGCGTGCGGGGCGTAGCGCTCGAACACCTGGTCGATGAAACTGCGCGCCGCCTCGCTGCCGCGGTCGCGCACCAGCAGGTCCAGGGCGATCAATAGGAGCTCTTCCGGGGTGCTGGGGCTGTAGGCGCTCTGGCCCTCGTCCCATTTGACCTTGATATCGGCGTCGATGTGGTGGTTCATGAAAGGCTCTCGTGTGCGGCCCGGGGCGGAGGGGCGAACACCTGACCCTGGTGTTC
>Ga0213824_1000103_pt1 | contig 71171 bp, 61 predicted proteins | sample MC6MC0906MG_FD_179892 | JGI IMG/M metagenome (GOLD analysis project Ga0213824, IMG submission 179892) | Enriched soil aggregate microbial communities from Iowa State University, Ames, United States - MC6-MC0906-MG | ecosystem: Environmental > Terrestrial > Soil > Unclassified | place: USA: Iowa...
ACGGCGTGCAGGCTTGAAGGAGGTCTTATTAGAGGGCGCGCACTGTGCAGCAGGTCGCGCCCCATGTCAAAAAGCGGCGCCGCTTTCAGGTTTAAATTGATCGTTTGAATAAAGAAAATTCCAGATCGGCCGATAACCGGGCTCTATGTGTTTTCAGGTAAGGATGTGCCGATGTCCCTCAGACAGCTCTCCATTCAATGGAAAATCACCCTGCTCGCCGGCCTGTGCCTGCTGGGGATCGTGACCCTGCTGGTGGGTTTGTCGCTGTACCGCATGGCGCAGAGTTCCGAGCAGGTCAAGGCTTCCAGCATGCAGATGCTCGATGAAGCGGCCCAGGCTCGCATCGAGGCCCAAGGTGAGGTGCAGGCCGCGGGCATCCGCCGGCAATTCATGGACGCCTATCAATATGGGCACGGGTTTTCCCGCCAGGTCCTGTTCCTGCGTGAGCAAGCCGAAAAACGCTTCCTCGACGCCTTCGACACCCGCGAAGACCTGACCCGCCAGGTCAAGGCCGCGCTGCAGGCCAACCCGGAACTGCTGGGGCTGTCCCTGGTCTTCGAAGCCAATGCGCTGGATGGCAAGGATGAGTTGTTCGCTGGCCAGGCGGAGCTGGGCAGTAATGACAAGGGCCGCTTCGCCCTGTACTGGTCGCAGCCAACACCAGGCAAGTTGACCTCGATGGCACTGCCGGAAAGCGACATGTCCGACACCCGCGTCGGCCCCAGCGGCGAACCGGCCAACGCCTGGTTCACCTGCCCGCGCAGCACCCTCAAGCCGTGTGTGATCGAACCGTACTTTTATGTGATCGACGGGCAAAACGTGCTGATGACCAGCATCGTGTTTCCGTTGACGGTCAATGGCAAGGTGATCGCTTCGCTGTCGGTGGACATCAACCTCAACAGCCTGCAGGCCGTGAGCCAGCAGGCCAGCCAGAAGCTGTATGACGGCCAGACCCAGGTCAGCATCCTCAGCCCCACCGGTTTGCTTGCCGGCTACAGCGCGGACGCCAGCCAGTTGAGCAAACGCCTGGATCAGGTCGATATGCAAAACGGCGCACAATTGATCAGCGCCCTGGCCGGCGGGACACAGACCCGCAGCCTGCGCACCGACCATCAACTCAAGGTGCTGGCGCCGTTCGCGCCGATTCCCGACGGCAAGCCATGGGGCGTGTTGCTGGATGTGCCGGAAAAAGTCCTGGTGGGGCCGGCTGAAGCACTGAAGACCCAGATGGACGCCGATAATACCCGCGGCACCCTGCTGGAATTGAGCCTGGGCCTGCTGGCCGCCGTGATCGGCCTGATCCTGGTCTGGCTGATGGCCCGCAGCGTGACCCGACCAATCCTCGGCGTGGCCCATATGCTTGAAGACATCGCCAGCGGCGAAGGCGACCTGACCCGCCGCCTGGCGTATGACAAACAGGACGAACTGGGCCAGCTCGCCGGCTGGTTCAACCGTTTCCTCGACAAGCTGCAACCCATCATTGCCGAAGTAAAACGCTCAGTACAGGACGCCCGGGGCACCGCCGACCAGTCCGCCGCGATTGCGACGGAAACCAGCGCCGGCATGGAGCAGCAGTACCGCCAGGTCGACCAGGTGGCCACCGCCTCCCACGAAATGAGCGCCACCGCCCAGGACGTGGCCCGCAGCGCCGCCCAGGCGGCCCAGGCCGCACGGGATGCCGACCAGGCCACCCGCGATGGCCTGACAGTGATCGACCGCACCACCACCAACATCGGCCAACTGGCGGCCGATATGAGCACCGCCATGGCCCAGGTCGAAGGCCTGTCCGCCAACAGCGAGAAGATCGGCTCCGTGCTCGAAGTGATTCGCGGCATCGCCGAGCAAACCAACCTGCTGGCGCTCAACGCGGCAATCGAAGCCGCCCGCGCCGGCGAGGCCGGCCGCGGGTTTGCCGTGGTCGCCGACGAGGTACGCAACCTGGCACGGCGTACCCAGGAGTCGGTGGAGGAAACCCGCCTGGTGATCGAGCAATTGCAAAGCGGTACCGAAGAGGTCGTCGGCTCCATGGGCAACAGCTATCGCCAGGCCCAGGGCAGTGTCGAACAGGTCGGCGAGGCCGTTACCGCCCTGCGCCAGATCGGCGATGCGGTCACGGTGATCAGCGACATGAACCTGCAAATCGCCAGCGCCGCCGAAGAGCAAAGCGCGGTGGCCGAAGAGATCAACCACAATGTGGCGACCATTCGCGATGTGACCGAGTCGTTGTCGGAACAGGCCAATGAGTCGGCGCGGGTGAGCCAGGCGTTGAACAGTCTGGCGAATCAGCAGCAGGGGTTGATGGACCAGTTCCGCGTCTGAGGGTCGAAGACAAGTCTAATGTGGGGGGGCCACAGAAAGCCCCTTCCCACATGTTGATCTACGGTGTCTCAGCCATGGCGCTTGGGTAATTCGATCAGCGCCTTGAGCCCGCCCAGTTCGCTGTCCTGCAACTGCAACACCCCGCCCCAGACCTCGGCAATATCGCGCACGATCCCCAACCCCAGGCCATGGCCGTCGATCTGTTCGTCCAGGCGTGCGCCCCGGCTGAAGACCTGGTCCCGTTGGGCCTCCGGAATGCCGGGGCCGTCATCTTCCACCGTCAGTAGGTAACTATGCGGCGTCTCGGCGACCGTCAAGCGCACCTCCGCATCCGCCCATTTGCAGGCGTTGTCCAGCAGGTTGCCGAGCAGCTCCAGCAAATCCTCGCGGTCCCAGGGCAATTGCAGGCCCGGCGCGACGTGGTAGCTGAGGTCCAGGTGCTCGCCATGGATCATGTTCAAGGTGGCGAGCAGGCCGGGCAGTTCTTGTTCACAGTCGAACAAGGCACCCGGCAGGGTTTCGCCGGCCAGCCGGGCGCGATTGAGTTCACGGTTGAGGCGTTGTTGCACCTGCTCCAATTGTTCGCGCAGCAGTTTGCTCAGTTCGGGGTGATCCTTGAGCGCCTCGCTCGAGGCGGCGCTCAACAGCACCGCCAGCGGGGTTTTCAGCGCATGCCCAAGGTTGCCGAGAGCATTGCGCGAACGTTTGAGGCTGTCTTCGGTGTGGGCCAGCAGGTGGTTGATCTGGGCGACCAGTGGTTCCAGTTCCAGCGGCACCTGGGTGTCGAGTTGCGAGCGTTGGCCTTGTTGCAGTTGGGCGATCTGGTTGCGCGCGTTTTCCAGCGGGCGCAAGGCGCGACGTACGGTGACTCGCTGCAAAAACAACACCAGCAGCAGTGCCGCCAGCCCCAGCACCAGGCCGATCCGACGCATCAGGCGAAAACTTTCCCGCACCGGGGTGTAGTCCTGGGCCACGCTGATGGAAATCGATTGGCCAAAGCGCTTGTAGTCCGAACGCAGCACCAGCAATTGCTGGCCTTCCGGCCCCAATTGCAGGTTGCCCTTGAGCCCGGCCTCCGGCAGCCGGGGCAATTCCTGGTCCCACAGCGAACGGGAGCGCCAGTGAGTGTCGGCAAAATCGATACGGAAGTAATGCCCGGAAAACGGCCGCTGGTAGGCCGGCGACAGGCGCTGCTCATCCAGTTGCACACCGTTGGGCCCGCGTACCAGGGCGACCAGCAGGTTCTCGGCATCGTTGCGCAACCCGGCTTCCAGGTAGCGTTGCAAACCGGCCTCGAACAACCACAGGCTGGTTTGCGCCAGCACCACGCCGACGATCACCATCACGCTGATCAGGCCCAGGCTCAGGCGGCGCTGAATCGACTTCATGCAGGGCTGGCGCCAAACCGGTAACCCTGGCCGCGCCGGGTTTCGATCACGCTGCGGCCGAGTTTGCGGCGCAGGTGGTTGACGTGCACTTCCAGCACGTTGGAGTCGCGCTCGGTCTCGCCGTCGTACAGGTGCTCGGCCAGGTGGCTTTTCGAGAGGATCTGTTCGGGGTGCAGCATGAAGTAGCGCAACAGGCGAAATTCTGCGGCGGTCAGTTGGATCTCGTCGCCATCGCGCAGCACGCACTGGCGGCCTTCGTCCAGGTGCAGGCCGGCAGCCTGCAAGGTGGGTTGGTTGGCCTGCCCGTGGGAGCGGCGCAACAGCGCCTGGATGCGCAGGTGCAGCTCTTCGGGGTGAAAGGGTTTGCTCAGGTAATCGTCGGCACCGGCCTTGAGCCCTTCGATACGCTCGGCCCAGGAATCGCGGGCGGTGAGGATCAACACCGGGGTGGCCAGCGCGGCGGCGCGCCATTGCGCCAGCACCTCAAGGCCGGGCAAACCGGGCAGGCCGAGGTCGAGGATGATCAGGTCGTAGGGTTCGCTGCGGCCCTGATACGCGGCGTCACGGCCGTCGGCCAGCCAGTCGACGGCATAACCCTGGCGCTGCAGGCCGGCCAGCAGTTCATCGGCCAGGGGTACGTTGTCTTCCACCAGGAGCAGGCGCATCAGTCTTCCTCATCTTTGATCAGTACACCGTTGGTGGCGTCGAGTTTGATCTCGCGCACCACGCCGTCGGTGGTCACCAGTTCCACTTCGTAGGCATATTGGCCGTGCTTTTTCTCAAGCTCGGCTTCCAGCAGGCGCGAGCCGGGATACCGCGCCATGGCCTGCTGCAACAGTTGCTCCAGAGGCAGGATCACCCCCTGCTGGCGCAGCGCCAAGGCTTCGTCCTGGTTGAGGTCGCGGGCCTGCAAGCCTGAGCAGAACACCACCAGCACCAACGCCACTCGACTGCCGGCGCGTAAATTTACCTTCATTACGTATCCTGATGATTCTTGAGAACCTGCCCGGTGAGCGCGTCCAATTCGACCTCCCATTCAATGCCGTCGGCATCTTGCAGTTCGACTTCATAGACATACTTGCCGTAAGCCTCGTCCAGGTCGGTGTCCAGCAGTGTTGAACCGGGGTGCAGGGCCTGGGCTGTGGCTTCGAGCTGGTCGAACGCGACAATTGTAACAGTGGCGGGCACGGTCAGTGGTTTGTCGGGGTCCACGGCTCCGGCCTGGGTCGCCGTGGAGGCGATGATAGCGGCGGCGACCAGAGCAGTGAGGCGTTTCATGATGAGTCTCCGTTACACGATGTTTTTCCTACACCGGCCACGGTAGCGGCTGCAACTTAACTGAAACTGAATTGCCACCATGGCAATTTCCAGCAGGCGCGACAGGCTACGATGCTTATTCAGGATTCACGCGGTATCGTTAACGTTTTTCGCGAGCACGCTTGCGCCAGCACCTCGCTTCAACAGAGACCGGTATGACAGCCATCCACATCAAGTTCCCCGCCCTGACCCTCAAGGCCGGCAAACGCGCCTTTGCGCGCATTCGCGAACAGGGCCTCAAGCCCGCGGATGTCGGCATCCTTCCCGGAGCGGCCGGCGGCCCCAAGGCGTTGGGGATCCAGGGCCTGGACCTGGCGCTGTTCGGCGACTGGCTGCCGCGCGCGCCGCGGGAGCGGGCGTTGATCGGCGCATCGATCGGTTCCTGGCGGTTTGCCAGCGCCTGCCTGCCCGACCCGGTGCAAGGCCTGCGGGACCTCGGCCGCCTGTACAACGAACAACGCTTTGCCAAAGGCGTGACCATGGCCGAAGTCAGCCGCAGCTGCCAGCGCATGCTCGACGACCTGCTGGCCGGCCGCGATGCGCGGGTACTGGACAACCCCGACTACCGACTGAACATCATGGTGGTCAAGAGCCACGGCCTACTCGCCGATGACCACCGCGGGCGCCTGGGTTTGGGCCTGTCCTCGGTGATTGCAGACAACCTGCGCGGCCGTGCACGGCTGGCGCGGCATTTCGAGCGGCTGATCATCCACGACCCACGCCAGGCACCGCCGGTGCACCCGCTGAAGGATTTCCCCTCGCGCTTCCTTGCGCTGGACATGGGCAACCTGCGCCAGGCGCTGCTGGCGTCCGGATCGATCCCCATGGTGATGCAAGGCGTGCGCGACCTGCCCGGAGCCGGCACCGGCACTTATCGCGACGGCGGCCTGCTGGACTACCACCTCGACCTGCCCTACCACGGCGACGACATCGTGCTGTACCCGCACTTCACCGACCGGGTCATCCCCGGCTGGTTCGACAAGGGCCTGCCATGGCGGCGCAGCAACCCGCACGGCTTGCAGGATGTGTTGCTGCTGGCGCCGTCCAAGGACTACCTGGCCCGCCTGCCCCACGGCAAACTGCCGGACCGCAGCGACTTCAAGCGCTTCATGGGCGACGATCCGAGCCGCAACAAGTACTGGCAAACCGCGATGAGCGAGAGCCGGCGGCTGGGGGATGAGTTTCTGCAACTGGCCGATAACGGTGGCCTGGGCGAGCGCTTGCAGGCGCTTTGACCCAGCGGTATGCGCGGCATGGGATCAAGCTGTTAAACTCGCCGCCTGCCAGATACCTGACCGAGCTGAAAATACCGTGGAAATCTTCAAAGAGTTTACCTTCGAGTCCGCCCACCGCCTGCCCCACGTACCGGAAGGCCACAAGTGCGGGCGCCTGCATGGGCATTCGTTCAAGGTGGCGATCCACCTGAGTGGCGACCTGGATCCCCATACCGGCTGGATTCGTGACTTCTCGGAGATCAAGGCGATTTTCAAGCCGCTCTACGAACGCCTCGACCACAACTACCTCAATGACATCCCAGGCCTGGAAAACCCCACCAGCGAAGTGCTGGCCAAGTGGATCTGGACTGAACTCAAGCCGCTGCTGCCGGAGCTCAGTGCGATCCGTATCCACGAGACCTGCACCAGTGGCTGCATCTATCGCGGCGAGTAAGCCTGCGCTGTTAAAAAACCACCCTTGCGGTGGTTTTTTTGTGCATCCCGTAGCACCCTTCCACCCTTGCCTTTCTTCGCGACCGAGGAGATGTCCATGGAAACTACCTGGCTGGCCCAGGCCAAACGCTTGCAGGCATTGGCCTCCACAGGACTGCACTTTTGCACCGATGATTTCGAGCGCGAACGCCTGGAAGAAATCGCCGAGATTGCCCACAGCATGCTGGCACAGCTGGGCAACGTACCGTTGGAGCGCATCACCGGGCTGGTGTCGGATTTCGCCCAGCGCTATTCGACGCCGATGATCGACGTACGTGGCGCGGTGATCGAGGGTGAGCGGATTCTGCTGGTGCGCGAGGCCACCGACGGTTGCTGGGCGCTGCCCGGTGGTTATGCCGATATCGGGTTGTCGGCGGCGGAAAACATCATCAAGGAAATTCGCGAGGAAGCCGGCCTGAGCGTTACTGCGCGTGCACTGTATAGCGTCACCCACAAGGCCAAGGGGCTGTACCGGCCGGATGTGCGGGATTTCTACAAGTTGTATTTCCTGTGTGAACGGGTGGATCAACTGGCGCCGGTGGCCGGGTTCGAGACCACCGAGGTGGGCTTTTTCAGCCTGGACGAGCTGCCGCCGCTGTCCCGTGGGCGCACCATCGAAAGTGATCTGGAGGCGGCGTTCGCCTTTCATCGCGGCGAGACCACGCAGACGCTGTTCGACTGATCCAATTTGTATCACTGCTGCACCGCTTTCGTGCCCGCCTGGGCACAACGAACACTCCCGCCTGCATTCCCCACCTGTTTGGCTATAAATACTGTGCACGGTGCACAGTGGCGACCGTGCGCCTGTCACTGCCGGTGATTTGGCACGCCCGGTGCAACAGGCCTGCGTCACTCATTCAGGGAGCACGCACATGACGCAGCAAGAACCGGGCAACGATTACCCCTTAAGCGAAGTCCCCATGCATGCGCGCAAAGGCCTGGCGTCGACCGCCATGGTGCTGCTGGGCTTTACCTTTTTTACCGCGACCATGTTTGCCGGCGGCAAGCTCGGGGTGGCGTTCAGTTTCACCGAGATGCTCGGCGTGGTGGCCCTGGGTAACCTGCTGTTGGGTATCTACGCCGCAGGCCTGGGTTACATCGCGTTCAAAAGCGGGTTGAACTCAGTGTTGATGGGCCGCTTCTGCTTTGGCGAGGTGGGCAGCAAGCTCAGTGACTTGATCCTCGGGTTCACCCAGATCGGCTGGTACGCCTGGGGCACCGCCACGGCGGCCGTGGTGCTGGGCAAGTATTTCGAGTTGAGCCAGGGCAGCGTGCTGGCATTGATGGTGCTGTTCGGCCTGGTGTTTTGCGCCACGGCCTACGTGGGCTATCGCGGGCTGGAGCTTCTTTCCTACATCGCGGTGCCGGCCATGGGCCTGTTGCTGTTGCTGTCGATGTGGGTCGCCACGGTGAAAGTCGGCGGGCTGGATGGGCTGCTGGCGGTGGTACCGACCGGCGAGCTGGATATGTCCACCGCGATCACCCTGGTGTTCGGTACGTTCGTCAGCGGCGCCACCCAGGCTACCAACTGGACGCGGTTTTCCCGCTCGGCCAAGGTCGCGGTGCTGGCCAGCCTGATCGGGTTCTTTATCGGCAATGGTTTGATGGTGCTGATCGGCGCCTATGGCGCGATCGTCTACCAACAGCCCGACGTGGTCGAAGTGTTGCTGCTGCAAGGCTTCGCCATGGCGGCAATGGCCATGTTGCTGCTCAATATCTGGAGCACCCAGGACAACACCATCTACAACTTCGCCGTGGCCGGTTGCAACCTGCTGCGCACCAAGCGCCGCAAAACCGTGACCTTGGCGGGTGCGGTGATCGGCACCCTGCTGGCTTTGCTGGGTATGTACGACATGCTGGTGCCGTACCTGATCCTGCTGGGCACGGTGATTCCGCCGATTGGCGGGGTGATCATGGCGGACTTCTTCTACCGCTGGCGCGGCCACTACCCGCGCCTGGCGGATGCGCGCCTGCCAGCCTTCAACTGGGCCGGGCTGGTGGCGTACGCGGTGGGTACCGTGCTGGCGTTCAACTCGCCATGGGTCGCGCCGTTGGTGGGCATCGCTGCCGCGTCGCTGACCTACGTCGCGCTCACCGCCGTGCTGCGCGTGCCTTTGGCTGATGCCCGGGCATGAGCCTGACCATTGCGGATGTACTGGCGTTGCGGGGGCTGGAATCCATGCGCCTGCGCGCCGGCGCTGCCGCCCTGGATAACGTCGTGCGTTGGCCTTATGTGGCGGAAAACAGCGGGATCGCCGAGTGGGTGCTGGGCGGTGAATTGGTGTTCGTCACCGGCATCAACCACCCACGGGATGAGGCCAACCTCCTGCAACTGCTGGACGAAGCCTGCCAGCGTCAAGTGGCCGGGTTGGTGATCCTGACGGGAGCGGCGTATATCCAGGCGATTCCCCAGCGCTTGCTCGACGCCGCCGAAGCCGCCGGCATGCCGCTGATCGAGCAGCCCTATTCGCTGAAAATGGTGCTGGTGACCCAGGCGATTGGTTCGGCGCTGATCCAGTCCGAGCAACTGGGACGCTCGCGACACGACGTGCTGGAGCGCTTGCTGAGCGGGGATTATCAATCCCTGGATTTGCTGCTGCATCGGGCCGTGCAATTGAATATGCCACTGGCCGGGCATTGGCAGGTCGCCCAACTGCAATTGGAAGGCAGTGAGCTGCTGTTTGCCCAGGGGGACGCGGCACAGGTGGAGGCACAGCTGGCGCGGCAACACGACGCTATCAGCCGGCGCTTGCGTCAATTATCGGCGGTACTGCCGGTACTGGGGCGCGCCGGACAATGGACCCTGCTGCTGCCGACACCGGATGCCGTCACGGCCTTGGCCAACCGCCAGCAACTGGCCAACTGGCTGAATCCGCTCAACCTGCGCCTGGCGCCGCTGAAATTGTTTATCGGCCTGAGCGCCGCTGCACACCCACCCGCGCGCCTGGCCCAGGCGCAAGACGAAGCACGCCAGGCATTGGTGGCGGCACGACGCTTCAGCGAGCGTGCCGGGCTGTGCGTGTATGACGAACTCGGCGTGCTCAAGCTGCTCAGCGGTGTGCGTGATCGCGCCCTGCTCGACCAGTTCCTCAATGAACGCCTGGGCCCGCTGCTGCGTCACGACCTGCACCACGGGCCCAGCCTGATGCCGACCCTGGAAGCCTGGTTTCACGAGAATGGTAACCTTGTGGCTGCCGCCCAACGCCTGGCCTTGCACCGCAATACCCTGACACACCGTGTCCAGCGCATCGAGGCCCTGTGCGGTCTGACACTGGATAACGCTTATGACCGCCTGGACATCGGCATCGCCCTGATGATCTGGCGGCTGTCTGCCTGATTGCTTTCAACCAAGAGGAACTTGCCCATGCACATCATCAACGCCCGCCTGCGCAACCGTGAAGGCCTGCATGATCTGCACCTGGAACATGGCCGGATCGCCAGCATCACCCCACAAGCAACAGCGCCGGCAGTGGGGCCCAATGACCTGGACGCAGCCGGCAACCTGGTGATACCGCCCTTCGTCGAACCGCACATTCACCTCGATGCCACCCTCACCGCCGGCGAACCACGCTGGAACATGAGCGGCACCCTGTTCGAAGGCATCGAGTGCTGGGGTGAACGCAAGGCCACCATCACCGAGGAAGACACCAGGAACCGCGCCAAAAAGACCATCCAGTCCCTCGCCGCCCACGGCATCCAGCATGTACGCACCCATGTCGATGTCACCGACCCCGACCTCACGGCGCTCAAGGCCATGCTGCAAGTGCGCGAAGAAAGCTCGCACCTGATCGACCTGCAAATCGTCGCCTTTCCCCAGGAAGGCATCGAGTCATACCGCAACGGCCGCGAACTGATGGAAGAAGCCATTCGCCTGGGCGCCGATGTGATCGGCGGCATCCCCCACTTTGAATACACCCGCGATCAAGGCGTGAGTTCGGTGAAGTTCCTGATGGACCTGGCCGAACGCACCGGCTGCCTGGTGGATGTGCACTGCGACGAAACCGACGACCCGCATTCACGCTTCCTCGAAGTACTCGCCGAAGAAGCCCGCAGCCGCGACATGGGCGCCCGCGTCACCGCCAGCCACACCACGGCCATGGGTTCCTACGACAATGCCTACTGCGCCAAACTGTTCCGCCTGCTGGGGCACTCCGGGATCAGCTTCGTCTCTTGTCCCACCGAAAGCATCCACCTGCAGGGTCGCTTCGACAGCTTCCCGAAACGCCGTGGTGTCACCCGGGTCAACGAGCTGCTGGAGGCCGGCATGAACGTATGCTTTGGCCAGGACTCCATCGTCGATCCCTGGTACCCGCTGGGCAACGGCAACATCCTGCGCGTGCTGGAAGCCGGTTTGCACATCTGCCATATGCTCGGCTACCGCAACCTGCAAAGCGCCCTCGACCTGGTGACCGACAACAGCGCCAAGGCCATGGCCCTGGGTGACCGTTACGGCCTAGAAGCCGGGCGCCCGGCCAACCTGTTGATCCTCTCGGCCGACAGCGACTACGAGGTGATTCGCAGCCAAGGGCTGGCGCTGTACTCGATTCGCCACGGCAAGGTGTTGATGAAACGCCAGCCGGCGCAGGTGGAGTTTGTCTAAGCACCCAGGTCAGACGATTGAGTCGAGATCCAGCGGCTGTGCCCTCCCCAGCTCACTCTGCGCAGCGGGAGGGATGCTCGCGACCTGAGGCAACGCCTGGTTTTCACGATGGCGGAACCAGCGCTTGAGACTGGGTTGCAGGTTGGAGGAGTGGCTATGGCTGCCGTAGACATCACGCGCTTCAAGACGACGCCAGCGCAGGGTTTGCAGGCGTTCGCGACTGGTGTGCAGGCGGTCGATCTCAGCGTTCAGCGGCTCATGGTATTCATAGGCACGGTCGTTGGCCGGGCGCTGTCGAGTCAGTTCACGCCGCTTGTCGTGCAGTTGCTTGCGCATGGTCGCAAGGGCGTGGTCGAGCAGTTCAAACTCCCGTTGGGTCACCAGAGGACCGTTGCTATCCACGGCTTGTTGCCAGCGACGCAACGTCGCCCAGGCGGCGGGGATGTAGCTGGCGGTCATGAAATGCTGCTTGTATTGCACCAACTGTTTGATCAGGCCTTCGCGATCGGGCATGTCACCGCGCGTTTGCCATGCCCGGTTGCGGCCAGCTTCTTCAATGGACTCGCAGCCCGGCTTCCACAGCACGGACGAATGCGTACCGTCCGGGAGCACGATCGGCATGAAGTGCTGTTGATCGCCGTGGTGTTGGTAGGGGTTACCGCCAATACGTACCAGGCCGGCGGCGAACAACAGGCCCCCGGCCGTGGGGGCGCTGAATAGCGTGACGGCACCGGGGATCCAGAGTTTGGCGGTGGTGTTCATCCAAGGGGCCGGGACGCTGGGGACCGGGTCGTTGTGGTTGACGATGCGGTGGTGGACCAACGTGGAAGCGCCGGCAGTGAACTCGGCATCGGCGGCGCGGGGGGCGCCGTAGGTGTAGAGGAGGATGTTGTAGTTACGCTCAGGAATACGACGTAACGCTTCTGCCAGTAACAACGCAATTGCGCCGCCCAAGCTATGACCGCAAATGACTATTCGTTGGCCTATGTGAAATTGACTGAGGTAACGCAGTACGAAGTCACGCACAGCCCGGTAAGCCTGATGGAAACCTTCGTGTGCCTTGCCGACCCCGTCGGCGAATGCAACCTGATGGGCGTTTGCATCCCGTAGTGCGTCGGCCGTGCTGAACGTTCCGCGCACTGAAATCAGGATCACCTCATCGTGATGGGTGATGAACGCCTGGGTGTCAGTGCCGTCTTTTTCGTCATCAAAGAAGTGCAAGCTTGCGGGATGTTCCTGTTTCTCGCCCAACTCCGGGCGATTTTGCAGGTACAACTCAGGGTCGAAGGGCAGGATTTCGAAGCGCCTGGAATAAGGGACATCTTCATAAAGAGGGAAAAATCGCCGGGTTTGCTCGGGATCAACTCGCCAGGCTTCACGGTATCCAGACAGTTGCTTGCCAAACAGATTCCCAACGCTGGGGTCCAGCGGGAAATGGACTTTATCAACGGGTTTCTTTGAGGGTTCCTGCCCAAAATCGCAGTAACTCAACGCTGCAAACAAAGCCAACTGATACAGGTTCAAAGCACAGAACTCATCTTCAGTGGAGAGCATCGGGCGCAAGGCTCGCAGCGGTCGGACTTCGAGAACGGTATGCTGGCTGGGGAACAGCACGATACCCGATAAGGTTGGCTGGGGCGGGCCAAAGCCCAGGTCGGCCATCATTTTTAATGCGTGGCGCTGGGGGCGGTGGGGTGTTTTTTCCACGGGGGGAAGATGGGCGATATGGCGAACCAGATCGCTTACTTCAACTTGGTAAAACCGATCTGAGCTCTGTCGTGAAGGATTAGTCTCCGTTCGCCGACCAGTAGTATTTGTAAAGCGCGTTTTTTCAGCACGAATCTGAAGTTCTGAGATAGGCAATTGGTAAGTCCGGCGAGTCCTCAGTTCCCGGTACGGTTCTTCTTTTCCAGTGTATTGATCATCCAACATAAGAACTGCCGGACCACAATAAAGACCTTGTAGTTTGGCAAACCCGTCTCCATCTAATCGTCCCTCATACCGAACTCCTGCGCTGTCATAGATCGTAAATGGAAGGCCGCCGTATGGCTTTCCACAACCTGTTTCATCCACCAAGCAAAAGCTCACCCAAACTCCTCTCAATGAGCACGCGGGCATCTTGTCACTGAAAAAAGGTTGCTTCCATGCGTCCTGAGCCATGATTTCACTCCTTATTACTGCACGTTGGATAGACATCACATATGCGCCCATCCGGCATTTTCACGGGCTTGAAGTCCGTAGTATTACCGTCACAATAGGCGAACACGTCCTCGAAACTTTCACCTTTACAACGTTTCCACCCGCCCGGAAAAGCTATCCACCTATCACCGAAAGCAGGTTGCTCCTTGTCAGTTAATACGAGTACCAACCTGAGTTTTTTCCCCGGTAGCTGATCTCGTCGTGCAATTCCACCTGCTAGCGTTTTTTGCAGCTGACCCGCAGCGTCCAAAGAATTGCATTTAAGTATTTTTATAATTGTCTGCTGTGGCCCTGCAGTCCGAAACAACCATTGACATTGCCCAAGCAACTGCTGAATTCCCGTGACTGGCATCTCTGGCACATCAGTGTCAAAACGATCCCCAATGGAAATCCCCCCTATATCCCCCCCAACGTCCGAATCCCGCTTGCCCCACTTCGCATAAAGATCAAAATCCACACTTCGCAGCACCAACGGACACCCCTGTACCGTCTCACTCAGAGGCAACTCATAACTCGCACGACTCGCCACCGGCTTGTACTCGGTAAAAAAGACCTTCCGCTCCGGCCTCTTGCCTCGGCGCCTTGGCAAGGTGCAGGTCTCACCTGTTGCAGGCCCATAGTTGGCGGCCGTTTTAAGTTTAAATTCCGCTGGTAAATCCACCTCCAACGTAAAGTGATCTACCGGTTTCATCGCACACCCCGAAAGTCCCGCCATCGCCAGTGCAAGCAGCACGCCCCATACACGCTTACTCATCCTTGTTCTCCAACATGAGCCACTGCTGCTTAACTCGTTCAAAGTGATCCTGCGGTGTTTCTCCAAGCGTCGGTTGCCAACGAATCACACTGCTGCGGGTGGCCTCTTCCAGCCGTCGCACGACCAGAAACTCCAGCTGTTGCGGCTGGCTCCATCGCCAACTGCTAGCCTGTTCCAACACTTGGGTCAGCCAGACCCTGGGGTCTTGGAATTCAACCAATGCCGCCAGGTCTTCACTGCGTTCAGCCAGCAGGTAACGCAGGATATTGGCGTGCAGGATGGCGCTGGCATTCGGGTTGGGCGTGTTCAGCCAGGGGGCTGGCTCGGGCACCGGATAGTCACCGGGGGCAGGGTTGTCGCCACAGTGCCAACTGCCTTCATGCCAGTAGCACACACTGATCAGTGGGCCGAGGAATGCTGGCCAGTGTTCAAGGCCCAGATGGTTCAGCGCGCGCGCCAACGTACGATTGTCGTGAAGGCGGTACAGCGTCCGGTTATTCTCCGGTCCGACCAGCAGCCGGTCGCGCCAATGCCGGGACATGTCCGTCAGGTCCGCATTTTGCAAACTGCCCAGCCAGCCCCAATTCATCTCTGGTTCTTGCAGAAGATCGAGCAGCGCGGGCTCTCCTACCTGATCCAGCAACAGGATAACGGGGCCGGTCGTGGCCATTTCCGCCAGTGGGGTTTGTGCGTAGAGGTGGCAGTACGCTGGAAAACCGCGTGCCGCCAACATTGGCTGGCAGGCTGCGTTTTTTCCCTCAAGCATCAGGCACAGCCTGTGACCTGCCTGCTGCTGCTGGCTCATCCATCGGCTTGGAAGGTTTTCCATCAGGCAGCCCTCCCGCCGACGGTGCAGAGGCCTTCGCGGCAGCCCTCGCATAGCGGGCAGAAGTCCGCATCCAGTTGCCTGGCCAAGTGCATGACGGCGCCCTGTGTGGCGGAGATTTTCGGGCTCTGCGCAACCAACAGGGCGTTCGCCGACCCGGTCGCGGACGGGGTTCCACCGAGGGTGATGGGCCGACTGCTGAAAATGCCGCCTGCCTGGATTACCAGGTGCTCTCCGCCGGCCTTGAAACTCAGTTGTACGCCCGCGTCGATCACCAGGCTGGCGCCGGCCTTGAGATGCACCTGTTGCCCGGCTTCAATCACCAGGGTTTGCCCGACATAGGTCCGGCTGTCGCCCTGCACGTCCAGATGATCGCTGGCCTTGAGCACAACCTTGCGGTCACCGGTGACGTGACGATGCTCCTCGCTTTCCAGGTGTACCGTACTTATCCCTCGAATGATCTCACGCCGCTCACCGGCCACTTCCAGGCGACTGTCATGCCCCACCTGCTGCTCCAGGTCCCGCTGGGCACGAAGGTAGATGAGCTCCTTGCCACGGCGGTCTTCCAGGTGCAATTCGTTGCCGCCGCCTCCGCCCGGGGTGCTGCGACTGCGCAAGACGCTGCGGGTCTTGTGTTGCGGCAAGGAATAGGTCGGCATGTGCAACGCATTGGCCAGGCAACCGTTGATCAGCGGCTGGTCCGGGTCGCCCTCCAGGAACGTCACCAGCACTTCCATGCCCACCCGCGGGATCATCGTTGCGCCGAACCCGTCTCCGGCCCAACCCGATGCCACCCGCACCCAACAACTGCTTGTGTCATCGCTCTTGTCCAGTCGGTCCCAGTGAAACCGTACTTTCACCCGGCCGTATGCATCGCAATGCACCTCTTCACCGACAGGCCCGGTTACCGTGGCGGTCTGGGTGCCGTGAATGGTCGGCTTGGGATGCTTGAGAGGGGGTCGATACGGTGCAGTCCAGGGTGTCGCGGTGAAACGGTTGCGATACCCCTGGAATGCATCCACCTCACCTGTCGCATCCTCCAGCACCTGCGGTTGATAACCCTCGTGACGGACCGAAGTGATCAACCATAAATCATTGCAGGCCGGATCCGGATGGTCGTGCAGCTCAAGAAAATGCCCACTGCGCAGCACCGCTTGGTCGCTCCTGCCCAATGCCCGATATCGGCCGATCTGAAGACGCTCCAACCCCCTGCGCGCCAGGCGAGCCCCCCGTGCATGGCCGGTAAACCCAGCCGGGTAGCGGTAGTCCTCAAGTTGCGCTGAGGCAGAACCCGCGGTGTCTTGCAGACACAAGGACGGATGCTCGAAGTCATGATCACGACGCACCGTTTGCTGGCTGCGGGTCGCCAGGCGTACGTCGAAACGCTGGATAACCCGTGTCTCGGCCAGCGGCCCGCCGGCAGCTGAATAACGCTGCGCAGGCAGGCGGTGGAACACGGTCTGGTCGTCGCCAAACACCAGCACATGCTGGTGCTCGCTGTGACGGAAGTGGTAGTGAATGCCCTCCTCTTCACACAGGCGCTGGATGAAATGCAGGTCGGTTTCCGCGTATTGCACGCAGAACGTCCGCGGCGGGTAGACCACCGGCCCCAACTCAAAGGCATAGCGGTCGGCTAGGATGCCGTGGTGTTCGAGGACTGCCGCGATGATCTGCGGAACACTGCGCTGCTGGAAAATCCGCTGGTCGCGTCGATGGGCAAGGTAGGCGAGATGCGGCGCCAACGTCAGGTGATAACGGGTGAGCCGCCGCCCGGGATCATCGCGGCCAATCGCGTAAACCTGCCCATGCAGGCCTTCATTGGCATCGCCAAAAACCAGGTAGGCAGGCTGGTGGAGCAGTGACTCCAGGTCCAGTGAAGGGTTTTCGCTGACCACCTGCACCTGGATGAAAAACGGCTGATCAAGCACCTCCTGACCGTTGAACGCAAGTACTTGAAAGTCAGTCTTTATGCCTGGAAGGATTAATTTGAAACGTGACGAAACAAACGCGTTAACCATCCGTTGTTACCCGCCAATATCGATAGTTATTACCGGACTGAGATACCTCCCCCGCCAAACATGAAATAAGTTGCCGAGGAAAAGCGCCTAAACGCCTTGAAGCTTAGCGTTTCCAGGAAAAAATCGGCCCCCAAAAAATAAAAAAGAAGTTTCGTACGACTGAGATTGAAGTGTCTTTTACAAAATAATAAATCGAGTCAATGAGCCACTTCTTAAACATAAGAAATGTCCTACACCAACTTTTATCTGATCAATTAATTAATAGCGAAACAGCTGACACCCACTCAGGGCGTCAACTGCTCAAAAGACTTCATGTCCGAGGCCGTGCAGTCCCGAACAGACTGACGCTCAGCAGCGTATCGACCTGGGTATGCAAACGTACCGGCGCAGTGCCACCCGGCATAACCACCGCGACTTCACCACCCTCAACCCAACCCGCTCGCCACGCCGCACAGGCCACGGCACTGGCGCTGGTGCCGGAGGACGCCGTGGGGCCCTCTCCCCGCTCGAACACCCGGGCAACCACCCGGTTGCCGGATTGCCTGGCGACCCATTGCAAATTGACTCCGGCCAAGCATGGCTCGCCGCTTCCTGCCGGGGGGGCGAAGGCAATCGCCTGCAACGGTTCGAACAGCGCTGGCTGTTGCATCTGCAGATTGTCCGGCAAGGCTGACAGGTGTTCGACCAGGGTCACACAATGAGGATTGCCCACACGCACAAACTGACTGTGCGCCCACTGTGGGTTGATTGCCGCCAACGCCTTCACATGGCTTAGTTCAATGTCGTCCTGGAACACCTGCTCAACCCCCTGCGCACCCACGGCCGACGGCCCGAACCCGGGCAAACCCAATGCCAGCCAGAATCCAGAGCGGTGCTCATAGATGGCAGGTTCGACCCGAGTCACCAACGGCGCCCCCCCGTCAGGCTGGTCATGATGCACGCGCAAATCACAAGCCTCGGTCATCAAGCCCTGGTCAGTAAGCGCCTGGGCAAAAATCGTCAACCCATTGCCACTGCGCTCGGCCAGGGAGCCGTCGGTGTTCACGATCAACAGGTCAAACGGCGGCTCGGCCTGGAAGGGACCAACCAGCAAGCCATCGCAGCGGTGGGTCTTGGCATTGGCCGGGCGCGGCGTCGAGCCCCACTCGCATTCGGAGCTTATGGCCGATACAGCCCAAGCCTCGCGAGTCCTCGCGGCCTGTGCCGCGCTGTTGGGCACCTCGATACCCTGCTGTCGTAAAAACGCCGGGCTGGAGACCCCGTAAATGTTGCCACGTGCATCATAGAACCGGGTCATGGCGCCACTTGCCTTGCAATCTTCATCGGTGCGTCCGCTCGGTTGCCTATAGGGTTGGACCAGCAGCGTATTACACAATGCAGGGTGTGTGGGAGGCGGCCTGGAAGGTGGTAATCCACCGTGAAAACCCGGGGGTTCACCAGCTCCCACAGGGATTACACACCTTCCAGAACGCCTTCCGCAAAGACACTCCGTGAGTGGTTGCCAACGCCTATGGCGTTCCAGAATTGCAAAAAAACTCATCGCCGCTGATCTCGGGGGGAACCTGGCTCGCCCCCAAGGGCCTGATGTGCAAGGATATCCCGCCGGACATCGTTCGCTGAACGCAAAACCAAGGATTTTTTCATGACTGCCATCCCCACCTCAGCACCCGTGGTTCCCGGGCGGCTGGAACAAATGTCGACCCGTATCGCATTTTTCATCGCCGGCTTCGGCATTGCTGCCTGGGCGCCGTTGGTGCCATACGCCAAAGCACGCGCCGAACTGAGTGAAGGCACCCTGGGCCTGCTGCTGTTGTGCCTGGGGGTGGGGTCTATCATTGCCATGCCGGCCGCCGGTGCGCTGGCGTCTCGTTATGGCTGCCGACGCGTGCTGAGCGCCGGCACGATCATGATCTGCCTGGCCTTGCCCATGCTGGCCACGGTCAGCTCGATTCCGTTACTGATCGCCGGATTGTTCCTGTTTGGCGCGGGCCTTGGCACGGTGGACTCCACGGTGAACCTGCAAGCGGTGATTGTTGAGCGCGCCAGTGGCAAAACCATGATGTCGGGCTTCCACGGCTTGTTCAGCCTGGGAGGGATCGTCGGCGCGGCCGGGGTTGCAGGGCTGCTGGGGTTGGGTCTGTCACCTCTGCAGGCGACCCTGGTGGTGATCGTCATCATGGCGCTGGCGCTGCTCAAGGCCGGGCCACATTTGTTGCCCTACGGCAGTGAAAGTTCGGGTCCGGCATTTGCGATCCCCCACGGCGTAGTACTGTTCATCGGCTGTCTGTGCTTTATCGTGTTTTTGGCAGAAGGCGCCGTACTGGATTGGAGCGCCGTGTTCCTCAGTGCCGAACGCGGTCTGGACGAAGCCTACGCCGGCCTGGGTTACGCAGCCTTCGCCCTGACCATGACTGCCGGGCGCCTGACCGGCGATGCCATCGTGCGGCGCCTGGGCGCAACCCGCGTGATTGTGATCGGTGGTGCACTGGCCACTGCTGGCATGTTGTTGGCAACGTTATTGCCAGCCTGGGAAACCGCATTGCTGGGGTATGCGCTGGTAGGTGCCGGTTGCTCGAATATCGTGCCGGTGCTGTACACCGCCGTCGGCAAGCAAACGGTGATGCCGGAACATATTGCCGTACCTGCCATCACGACCTTGGGGTATGCCGGGATTCTTGCCGGCCCCGCAGTGATTGGCTTCATTGCCCATGGCAGCGGCCTGAGCAGTGCCTTTGTGCTGATCGCAGTACTGCTCGCCGGTGTATCCCTGAGCGGCAAGGTCCTCAAGGTATGACCCCCGCACATCAGCGCGCTTTGCGGGCCTTGTCCTGTTCCAGCCAACGCTCGAGGCTTTTGTTACTGAGCCAGCCGTCTTTTTGCGGCGGACCAAACAATCGTGTGCCGTTCGCACGTACCAGCGAAGGCAGCAGACCTGGCCGCTCAAGAATGTTCTTCGCCGTGTAGACACAGAGCTCGCTGTACCTGGGCCGAGGCATGCCGGAGGAAGGATCCAGCACAGGCGCACCCTCTTGATCAACGGCATGCGGGTCCTGCATGACGGCCTTGAGCGTGGCGATTTCAACGTACTGGTGTTGTTCAAAGAAGAACGTCCGATCCTGCGATTTATCCCTCAATTGTTCGAACTGGCCCTGCAGGGCCAGCACCACCTGGGTATTGCCCTGGGCATGGAACGGGTCCTGGCTGAACACACTTGGCGAGCTGTTCCCCTGTAGCGTTTGGGCTGCCGCCCTGAGACTATCCCGGGTGATATCGCCGTCGCGGCTCAAAATTGCATCGCTCAACCGCGGGCGCTTGAGAATCTCGCTGACCACTTGAATCGTCCGGTCCAACTCCTCGCTTTTCCCCATACGTTCATCTGCAACACGCTGCAATGATGAGCAGGTCAAACGCCCGTCGTTCAGGAAGGGGTACAGCCTGCCAAAATCTTTTTCCAGGGCCAACGCCAGTTGACTGTCGGTGGACGTTACGCCGGGCTGGGCGAGGTACGCGCGCGTAGCAGCGGGCAGGTTCTGCAGCGCTCGCTGGCGCAGCACCGACATTGTTCCGCACAGCACCAGAGGCACCCGCGACACGCCGTCGGGGCGCGCAGGAACAGCCCCCTGCCAGGTTCCAGAGGGCGTGAGCGGCGCTGGCACTGTAGACCGTAAAGCCGGCTCGTCCAGCGCCAAGGGCAGACCATGAGGGGGTACACCCTCGATCGTCATGGGTTTTCTCCAACGCGTTTCCGATACATACCTGCCCGGTGATCACCACCCCCAGACGGAATCAGCGAATGGATTCCACCGGCAAGCACCCCATGTGTGGTTGGACAAACACAACAGTTCCGGACAACCGATGAATACCAATGACAGCATGTAAACAACGACCAGAAGGTACGGTGATTCCCACCCTTACCGACGCAACCAGGTCGTCAGGCTATTGATCAGCCTGGAATACTTGGGGGGTTTGGCGTCGTCACTCGCCATCTGCCCGGTCGCGAGCATGCCCCGGCAAAAGTCTTCCTCGACCGGCGCCTGGAATTGGCACTGACCGGCAAAAGCCCTCATGCGCCTGGCTTCGACAGCATGCACATCGGCCGCGGCCGGGGGCTCGTGCGCAACGATGTCACCCGTGGGCACAGTCGGATCGCCATCATCCGTATTGCGAAAGAGCTCATGACAGCTGGGCTGGGGCGGGTGAAACGAGCTTGACGTCATTTGCTAGCCCTCCACACGGAATCTGAAAGCCGACCGGTTTGATCAAGGCCGGTGCCTATGAACTACTTGGTCAGTCGGCGTAAACAGTTCCTGACAAAATTGAGCCAGGCACCGTCATTCAGCGGCGGCGCCTGGCGGACGGTCAGCGGGAAAGCAGGTAAAGCGCTTGCCAGCTGATCCAGCCGTCGTTATCACGACCGGCGAGATTGTCCATTTCCCTCAACACGTCACTGCGCTTGAGTATCTCCTGGGACAGCTGGATCAGATGATCCATGGACGAGTCGCCCGTCTGGTTCCGGGCCGCCAGGCTCCTCAGGTGGCTGAAACTCAGCTCCCGCTCCCAGGGATAACGTTTCAACTCGTCGAAATGATCAAGCATTTCACCGGCCATTTCCTTGTCGATCTTGTACTTGAAGTAGTTTTCCCCCTTGACCACGATGTTCACATTTTGCCGGTCGATCAGGCCATCCAATGCACCGGTGGAGGAGTGCCGGTCCAGGGCGCTCATCAGCTCTGGACGTCGCAGCAACTCGTTGGCCAGGCGAATGTTCGCGTTCGTGACCAGATTGGGAGACCAGCTTTTTTTCGCCATCCCATAGATACTGTCAACGCTGACATACCTGGGGTCGCTGCGGTCCCTGAAGGCATTGAAATTGTCACGTAACTGTTGGGCCAACTCATCATTATTTTTCAGCGAGTACGTCGGATCAGGCCAGCCCGGCGCGGGCGGATACGGCTTACCCACGGTAGGATCGGGGCGTGGTGGCGGATTGCTGCAGCCAGGATCCGGCCTCGGCGGCGGATTGCAGCAGCCAGGATCCGGCCTCGGCGGCGGATTGCAGCAGCCAGGATCCGGCCTCGGCGGCGGATTGCAGCAGCCAGGATTCGGCCTCGGCGGCGGATTGCAGTAGCCAGGACCTGGTTGTGGGCGATGCCAGGCAAACCAAGGGCTCACCCAGTGTCTGACCGTATCCATCAGGCCCTGCCTAGCCGGCTCGCTGGAGTGACGCATCACGTTGTCAGCAGCACTCTGACGGGGGGCCTCCGAAGAGGGCGCGCCGAACACGGGCCCCCTCTGGTTTTCCCGAGGCAGGAAGCTGACGTTTGCAGCCGTTTGGCCGTTGGGGGCAGTCGCTGGCCGAGGGGCTTTGACCTCAGGCCTGGAAGTGGCCTGCAAAAGGTCAGAGGTTGATGAGGTAGAGGCCTGTGTATCGGACACCAATACCGACATAGTTTTCTCCATTACAGTGGGCGCGATCTTAAGCTTGCCGCTCCAACGCAACGTCGAAGCCCTTTAGCTTTCCCATGTGTGGCACTTCTGTCGGAAACGGTTCCTGAACCAGCCGCAATATGCACTGCGAGGATGTAAGAAACAGGACAAACGATCGCAGCCTCTTGCAAGACTGCGACTTTTCCAAACCGATAAGGGTCAGAACCCGACGCTGGCCTGTACAAAAAACGTACGCGGCTCGCCCAGGTACAGCCCGGCATTGTTGTCGCTGGAGCGGGTGTAGTGCTGCTGGTCAAAGACGTTTTTCACCCCCACCCCCAGCTTCAGGTTCGACAGTTGTTCGCCAAAGTCGTAGCCACTGCGCACGTTGACCGAGACATAGCCCGGGATATCACCGTACTGCCCATCGGCGGTGCCCTGGGTAATGTAGGTGCTGGTGGTACCCGGTGCACGCTGTCCGGACTGGGCGTACACATCCAGGTTGTGGGTCCAGTGGTGGATGTCGTAGCGCAGACCCAGGGTTGCCACTTCCCGGGAATACAGTGGCAGGTCGCGCCCTTTGAACGGTACGTCGCCTTCGGCGGTAGCCTTGGTGTAGGTGAAGCCGGCGTTGGCGGTCAGGCCGTCCAGGCGTGGGTCCAGGTTCGACAAGTCATAGTGGGCCGACGCTTCGATGCCGCTGTGCTTGGTGGCGCCAAGGTTGGTCCAGCCCACGGCATTGCTGACGTATTGCAGCTCATCCGAGAAGTCGATGTAGAAATACGTGAGTTCCCCGCCCCACACACTGTCGTTGTAGCGCGTACCGACCTCATAGGTCTTGGCTTTCTCCGGGTTCAGGCCGCTGGCGGTCTGGTCGCCGGTGCCGCCCTGCCCGAGCTGGAAGTATTGCAGGCTGCCAAACGAGGTCTCGTAGTTGGCGAACAGTTTCCAGGCATCGGACACGTGGTACATCACGCTCAGGGCCGGCAGCGGTTCCTGGCTATGGACCTCGCGGCGTTTTTCCTGGGTGCGAGGCCCCGTAAGGGGGATGACCGGACGGTCGTGCCATTCGGTGCGGATGTCTTCAAAACGGATGCCCGGGGTGACGGTCCACTTGCCGATATCGATCTTGTTGTCCATATAGAAGGCATTGGCCTCGGTACCACCGGTGCGATCCTGGTAGACGTGACCATCGCTGCGGCCACCCGGCGTCGGCACGTTGTTGATCAGGTTCAGGCTGGTGGCCTGCTCGTGCATGCCCTCCTTGAGGTAGCGGTAACCGACGCTGACTTCCTGGGTGCTGGGGCCCACGTCGAATACATGGGACACCCGCGGCTCGATGCCGAAGGTGTAGTAGGTGCGCGGGTAGGACCCGAGGGTCGCGAGGTCGCGGTTAGCGATGTTACTGCCGCGGAAACTGTCGGAATAATAAGTCAGCACTTCGGCCTGGGTCCGGTCGTCGATCTGCCGGATGTACTTGAAGGACACGTCCTTGCGGCGCCCGCTGAAATTGTCCCAATCGCGCACCGACTGGTACGGGTTGGCATCGAACTGTTTCTGGGTCAGCCCGCCGGGCATGTCGGCGCTGGCATCGTAGTAATGGAAGTTCAGCGAGAAGTCGTCCTGGTCGGTCGGCGCCCAGTGGGTCTTGAAGATCACGTCGTCTATGTCGTTGCCGTTGTTGCTGTTGCGGTAGCCGTTGCCATTCACTCCGGAGTACAACAGCGCAGCGCCGATGCCGTTGTCGGCAGTGCCGCCGATAAAAGCGCTCTCGATGTGCTTCCAGCCACCATGGGCGGAAGTTTGCAGGGTAGTGCCGACTTCACCGGAGAATTTCTCGGGGATCGCGCGGGTCACGAAGTTGATCACGCCACCGACGTTCTGTGGCCCATAACGCACGGAACCGGCGCCGCGTACCACGTCGATGCTGTCCAGGTTGCTGGCGGTAATCGGCGCCATCGACAGTTGTGGCTGGCCATAGGGCGCGAATGCCGCCGGCACCCCGTCGATCAGCACGGTGGAGCGTGGTGACAGACGTGATGTCAGCCCGCGTACGCCGACATTGAGGGAAATATCGCTGCCACCTGTGCCGTTGGATTCCTGCACCTGGACCCCAGGCATACGACGCAGCACATCACCGACATTCATCGCGCCCTGCTCCACCATGGCTTCGCGACGAATCACCGTACGCGCGCCCGGGTGGTTCTGCACCACTTCGGCATTGGCATCCCCAAGCCAGTCGCCGACCACCCTGATGTCGGTGGCACCCAGTTCCAGGGGCGAACCGGCGTCACCGGCGCCGCTGCCGAGCGGGCGCAGGGTCACGGAACCGGCGTCGATCTGATAGTCCAGGCCACTGCCTTGCAGCAATTGACGCAGGGCTTGTTCCGCCGACAGGTTGCCGTCTACTGCGGGGGCGTGCTTGCCGGCGACCAGGTCGGGGCTGAAAAACACTTGCAGGGACGTCTGCTGCCCCAGTTGGCTCAGCGCGCTCCCCAGGGGTTGGGCCTGGATATGGATAGCGTCGCCAGCATAGGCCGCCGGCACTGCGGCACTGACAGCAAGCGCAAGGGCAAGCGGCGCCCAGCGGGAGATTTTATTGTTGTGAACGGCACATTTTTTCACGTCGACCCCAGTCCTGTAATCGCAAGAGTATGCGGCTGTTAATGCAAACCAGTTGCAGCTTGGGAGGAAGACGAAGAACTCGGAAAAAACCTGAATCTCAGCGTGAAATAATTTCCTGGCTGCCGTCCGGCAAGGTCCGCAGGGCCACGGGCAGGATATGTGGCAAGGCCTTGAGCAAGGCATCGGTGTCATTGGCCTTGAACACACTGGTCAGTCGCAGGTTGCCAACGGCGGGTGTGCTGACGCGCAACGGGCGCTCGCGATAACGCGAGACCTCACGGGCGACTTCACCCAGGGATGCGTTGTTGAACACCAGTTTGCCGCTGCGCCAGGCCGTCAGTTCCTCAGCATTCACTGCGTAGGACGCTGCCACCAGGCCTTGGTCATTGATATGGGTCCCCAGCCCCGCCGTCAGCGTCACCCCCTCGTTCGGTGAGCGCCCTTGCACCTTCACTGTACCGGCCTCGACCACCACACGGGTCTGGTCGTCATCGCGACGCACATTAAAGCGCGTGCCGGTGACCGTCACCTGCCCTGCACCGGCGGCGACCACAAAGGGACGGCGGGTGTCATGCTCGACACTGAACATGGCCTCGCCCTGCTTGAGTTCAACACTGCGGCGACCTTTTTCATAGTGCACCGAGACAACACTGCGGCTGTTCAAATCCATCACCGAGCCGTCGGGCAATGCCACCTGGCGTTGCTCACCCAGGCGCGTGCTGAAATCGGCCCGGTAGGGCTTCGGATGATCAAGGCCGCTGAACAAGCCGAGCCCCAAGGCCACGGCGACCACACTGGCCGCGACGGCGTAACGCAACACGCCACGACGTTTTGGACGCTCGGCCGGCGCCTCGCCCAACGCCTGCAAGCGGGCCTTGGGCACCAGGTCGGCGGCGCTCCACAGGCCTTGCAGCACATCGAATTCATATTGGTGCTCGGGCTTTTCACTGCGCCACGCATCGAAACGCTCGCGCTCGGTGGCGTCCAACCCAGCGTCTTGCAGGCGTACAAACCATTGCGCGGCTTCGTCGCGGGCACGGTTATCCATCATGGAAGGTCCTGTTTCAGAGCGAGCGTGTGTCATGGGGCCATCGTGTCCAGGCGCTCACGCAAATGCCGCAGGGTGCGGATCATATACTTTTCCACCATGTTCTTGGACAAGCCCAGGCGCTCGGCGATCTCCTGCTGGGTCAGGCCCTCGATCTTCTGCCAGATAAAGATCCTGCGGCAGTTGAGCGGCAACTCGGCCAAGGCCCGCTCGATGGAGTCCGCCAACTGGATCGCGTGCATGAAATGCTCCGGATCGCCACCGTGGGGCTGGCTCTGATCAAAGGCTTCCAACGCCATGGCTTCCCGCCGGTCTTCACGTCGGTAGGCGTCCACGGCGATATTTCGCGCAGTTTGATGCAGATAAGCGCGCGGTTGCTCTACCTGGGAAGCGCTTGCCTCCAGCACCCTCACGAAGGTGTCATGGGCCAGGTCCTCGGCCTGCTGACGGTTTCTCAGGCGGCGTGTCCAGGTGCCGATCAACTCTTCGTAGTGCTCGAAAAAGCCTGTTCTGCGGGGCGGCTGAGGGATCATCACGAGGGCACTGGGGAGGCGGGGCGTGAATAGTAATGCTTCCTATTAAGTGGAGCAATTGCTACCCGTCGACCGCGACATTGCCTGGCAACTAAAGCGCCTGTTTGAGGCGGCTCAATTTCTCCCGGCTGCCGCACACGCTCATCTGGCACCATTTGCGCAGTTTGTTCTTGGAAATATCCAGGAATAGCCAATCGCAGTCGGTGGCCGTGCAACACTTCAAGGCACGAAGATCACCGGACACCAGCAATTGCGTAGCCTCGATCGCCAGGCGCCCGATCAACATTGCACTCAGTTCCTGGGCAGAGGTGCAGGTTTTCCACGCCCAGGCCGGCGTCCCGTCAACCGTGCGCAGCACCCGCCAGGCGGCGCCTTGCTGGAAACTCAGGTTGATCTGCTGCAAGGCGTCATCGGCCGCAGCCTGGCGCAAGGACAATGGATAAAACACGGCATACAGGCATTCGCGGAACGCAATGATGGCATCCAGATCCGGCTGGTAGGAAATAGGCGACTCAAACACCATGGCCTTGTATTCAGCGAACTCGTGGGCGGAGATCAACGAGGCGTGCAGCGCCCATTCAAAGAAAAACTGAAAACTGGTAAGCCGCTCTTCCATGACCTTGAGCGGCGACCCAGGGCGGCGGCCGTTGGTGGTATTGATGAAGTCCAATACCTGGGCCCCGCCGATCAGACGGATGGATTTTGCAGTGCCGGTGAAATGCGTCATGCCTGCTCCTGAAAAAACGCGGTATGCCAGCGATGGCGCAGATTACCTTGTTTTCCGAAGGTGCGGCGCAAAGACCAGCGGCTATGTGTGCTCGTCGTTGCGGGCCATCCAATCGAGAATAGTCGCGACAGACTGTTCGACAGACAGCGCCTGGGTGTCCACATGCACTTCCGGAAAGATCGGCACGTCGTAGTTCGAATCAATCCCGGTGAAGTGTTGGATCAACCCCAGGCGGGCTTTTTTGTACAAGCCCTTAGGGTCACGTTGCTCCGCCGTTTCCAGCGGCGCATCCACATGCACCTCGACAAAATGCTCATTGCCGACAATGGCGCGCGCGTAATGCCGGCTGGCCGCCGACGGTGAGATCAGCGCCACGATCACCACCAGCCCTGCGTCCAGCATCAAGCGCGCGACCTCCGCGACCCGCCGGATATTCTCATCGCGGTCGCTGTCGGTAAAACCCAGGTCGCGGCACAGGCCGCCGCGCACCGAGTCGCCGTCAATGATGCAGGTCAAGCGCCCCTGTGCCTGTAAGGCGCTGTCCAGCGCATCGGCAATCGTCGACTTGCCGGCCGCCGAGATGCCCGTCATCCAGATGACCAAGGGCTTTTGCCCCATACGCGAGCGTTCGGCGCCGAGATGGCTGAACGCAAACGCATGCAGGTTCTGGTCTGGACGTTCCGGAAAATAACTCATGGCCGCTCACCCTCCGTCACCGAAACAGGCGGTTTACCCAGTAGGAACACCATCACGCATTGCACGAACAGCAACAGCGCAACCACCCAGTAGACGGTCGCGAACGAGCCGGTCAGGTCCTTGGAAAAACCGCCCAGGAAGTTACCGCACACGCCCCCCAGGCCGATCAGCACATTGGCAATGCCGAATGCCTGGGTCAGTCGGCTGACCGGCACGATTTGCCCGATGTAGCTGGGGACAAGCCCGAAGATGGGGTAGAACGCCAGGGCAAACAAAAATGCCGCCAGGTAGAACAGCGGGAGGCTGTTGAAACTGAACACCAGGGTGGCGGCCAGCCCCGCACTCAAAAAGCACATGGCCAGCGACGCCCTGACGCCCACCTTGTCGGCGATCCACCCCACCAGAAAGCCCGAGGCCATGCCCACCGCGCCAATGGTGGTCCAGACAAACCCGGCGTCCTGCACCGACACCCCCAACTCGTCCCGCAGGAACGGAGCCAGGTAAGTCTGGAACGGCAACAGCGCCATCCCATTCAAAAACGCAATGGCCCAGGTCAGGTACAGTGAGCGACTCAACCAAGGTGCATGACTCTCGAACGCCGTCGAACGCGGCCCGGAAAAACCGGCGTCCTTGTCCGCCACCATGTTGCGCAGCAGAAACCAGGCCACCACGCACAGGGCCACCGAGATCAGGCCCGCGGTGAGCCAGATCGAGCGCCAGCCGCCCTGCAGGGTAAGGAACGACACCAGCAAGCCATTGATGAACACGCCGTAGCTGGTGCCGCTGGAAATCAGCCCCATGACCCGCGAGCGATTACCCGGGCTGAAGCCCTTGGTGACAATCTCTGCCAACGGGATGTACACCGAGGCCGAGCAGCCGCCGAGCAAAATCAACAGCGCCCCGGACAGCCAGATACTGTTGCTGACACTCAGCCCCAACAGCGCCAGGGAGGTCATCAGCGTCGACACCAGGCTGATTTTCCAGCCTTCGAAAAAACGGCTGATATAACTGGTGACCGATGAAAACAGCAGGAAGCCGATCTGCGCACCGCCGGTGATCAGGCCCACCGTGGTGTAGTCGAAGCCGATATCGCGGCGCATGTCCACCACCAGGTTGGCGAACAGGTAGACGCCAAACCCGTAGGTACTGGCCACGAACCCGGTCAACACCACCGCCAGCACGACGCTGTCCAACGGGCGCGCGCTACTCTGTACCAGTGTGCTCATCAGGTACTCCTTAAACGGCGCGTGCCGTGTGGATGACAAAATCACAATTCATCATGTCGTAGTCACGCTGGAAATCCCCGTAACTCTCATGGGCGCAAAATCCGGACTTGAGCACCTCCCCCTTCAACTCGCCCGGCAACAGCGGATAGACCTGCAACCGGTACTGCTCGGCGTCATCGAAGGAGTAGATGAACTCACACACGTGCTCATCCACCTGCCCCAGGCCGACGGATGCCTGCGTGCCGCAGTAATAGTAATTACCGCTGGATTTGAACTTGCCTGCGCGAATGGCAAAGAAGTTACGTTGATCCACAATCAGCAAGCCGCCCGGATTGAGCAATGCCCTGAATCTCTCCAGCACCTCCAGCCGTTCATGGGCTGCAAACACATGGCACAACGAACTGCCCAGGCACACCACGGCATCGAAGCGCCCCAGTTCAGCAGGATCAAGGGCCTGCCAATCCCGGTAGTGCGATTCGATCGCCAACCCGCGTTGCCGAAAGTTCTCCCGGGCCTTGGTCAACATCGTGCTGCTGCCGTCCGTGGCGACGACATCGAACCCCGCCTGTTTAAGCTGTACCGCATGAAAACCACTGCCCGTGGAGACGTCGATCACCGACTTCACGCCGTGCTGCTTCAACAGGTTTTCGAAGAACCCGTTCTCCCCCGCCTTTCTTTTGTCCCAATCGATCAAGTCATCCCAGCGCTCGACGAATTTTTTCGAGTATTGCGTGGCGTAACTGGCGACTTCGCTGTGCTTGTGCCGCGACATTTGATTCATCACACACCTACCAGGTTGAATGTTTGAAAGACAGGTATTTGCTCGACAGCTCGTGGGCAAACTCGGCGGACTGTTCGATGGACATGGTTTTCTTCGAATACCCCAGCATCGCCTGCATCACGGCCATGCATTGCGGGTTATAGGTGACCGAGCCATCGCAATGAATCTCATCGATGCCATCCTGGCTCTGGCAGATGGTATTGATGCGCACCGCTTCGTCCTGGGGGCAGTCGGCGCTGAACTGCACCTTGATCTGCCCCTCCTGCAGCCACACCGGATAGCCGCCCGGCAACCCCAGCGGGCCGGGCGCGTGCACCAGCACCGGCGTGGGCGAAAACAGCCCTTCGATCACGGTGACGGCCGAGCACGCCGTGAGGAACTGCCCATCGATACCGCCCAGACGGCGGAACTCGGATTTAACCGTGGAAAAAATCGCTTCGGCCGGCAGGTGGGCCGCGGCCGGGCGGTCGCGCACCTCATACAACAAGCGGTAGCTGGCACGCGGGGGCAAGCCGCCGCGCGGCACGTAGTGGCTGAAATAGTGCTGGGCATACAGGCACACCTGCACATCGGCAGGTGCACACTCCAGCAGCCGCGCGATGGAAAATCGCAGCGCCGGGATCAGGTTGGCCACATTGCCCACGCCAATATCCGGCGCCAGCCCGACCCTGGCCAGGATCGGGTTGACCGCATCGGGAAAGGCCGCGTTGACCGTCCTGGCCGCGATACCGGAAGCTTTTACCGCCTGCATCAAGTGATGCATCAGCGTCAGGTGCATGGGCAACCAGGGGCCGAACTGCGCCTGGTCGAGTTGCTCGAAGGAGAGCCGGGGCAACCCGGTGATCACCCGCCACGATTGCAACGACGCACAGTTGACCAACAGGTCCGGGGCCTCTGCACGCAGCACCCGCGTCACCCGCTCGATATCGGTGAGGTCGGCGATCACCGGCTTGATCGTGATGTCTTGCCCCAACTGCGCACACGACAGGGCCACCAGGTTGCATAGCCGCACGGTCGTATCCTCATTGCGCCCCAGCACCACGAATTCAAAGGCATTTCTCGGCCCGAGAATCTTCAGGATCTGCAGGCACAGGTTGCCTGCGCCCACCAGCAGCAGTTTCTTCTTGGGGGCTGACGGGCTCATCGCGGGTAGGCTCCGTTGTCTACCGGAATGACCTTGCCGGTGACATGCCGCATGGCATCGCTGATCACCAGCAAAATGACCTCGGCGACGCCGCCGGGCAGGATCGGATCCTTGAGGATTTCCTGGCGCGCGTATTCGGCGCGGCGGTATTCAGGGATGGTGTCGTAGATGGCGGTGTCATGGATCAGCGCCGGCGACACTGCATTAACCCGCACGAACGGCGCAAAATTCCAGGCATTGGCTTTGGTCAGGCCGATCACCGCCGCCTTGGTGGCGCCGTACAAGGCATCGCAACTGCCCACTTCGCCGGCCACCGAGGCGATATTGACGATGCTGCGCGGCGCCTCGTGTTTCATCTCCCGTTCGGCGAAGTCTTTGGAGAGATAGACCAAGGCCTTGAGGTTCACAGTCAGGATTTCGTCCACTTCGGCATCGGAATAGGCGTAGACGCTTTTACCGTGGTAAATACCGGCGTTATTGATTAATGCATGAATAGTTGCGTGGCGCTCGTACAGCGCAGGGATAAAACCCTTGATCAGCGCATTATCAGAAAAGTCTGCGATATGGGTTTCCAATACATCCGCCGTGTAAGTGCGCTGTAACGCACGCAGGCCTTCGGCATCCTTGTCGGCACCGATAACGAAATAACCTGCCTGGATAGCCTTTTCCACAGTAGCCCGGCCGATCCCATTGGCCGCGCCGGTGACAATCAACTTTTTCATACAACAATCCTTATTGGCAAAATTCATTCATGCGTGCGTAGAAGGGTCGGTGGTATTCGTAAAAGGCTTTTAATTTTGGCGACCGATCGAAAGCGTCCATATCGATAGCAGGTTTATCCGGCAGAGCAATGCGTTCACTGCTCTCCGCCGCCACATGCCAACTTCTCCAGGTTTTCCACTGTCGTGGACATTCGCGTTTCCATGTCATGGCATGGGGCAAAAATTCAATCTGCAAGTAGTCACACAGTTTACGAATGACACGCTCCGGCTCGGCGGCGAGGTCATCGGCATTAATCACATAAGGCACTTTTCCGATGAGTTTGGTGACCACACAAAAAATCTCGTACAAGGCTTTATGCCCGATGGCCTCCATGGGCATATCGGGGTGTACCCGGTGATGGGAAACAATGCTGCTGGCGGGCTCGCGAATAATAAAAATATTGTGTTGTTGCGCCAGGAAGTCCCGGTCAACTTTCAAGTCATCCAGGCAGTGGTAGCACATGTCTTTGTGAAACACGTTGGCACCTTCCCGGGCCTTGAGCAGTTGCTCTTTTATGCCTTGATAGGTGGTGGGCAAACTGTGGTCCCATTCATCCGAAGGAATCGCTGAATCTGCGGAAAACGCCATATGGGCAAACGGCTCGTGGAAGACCTCAAAATCCCCCCGCTCGATAAACACCCGCTCCAACACCGTGGACCGCGAACGCGGGTGCGCCCATAACCCGACCATCTTGTTCATGCCAGCACCCCGTATTCAGCCGCCAGGATGGCGTTGAGCGAGCGTGCGAAAGGCTTCGCCACCGGACACAGGCGCACGCAGTAGTCGGTCAGGCGCCGATGCGCACTGTTGGCTTCGTTGCAGGCGTTGATAAACGCCTCATGATTGCCAAAGTCGTAGGGCTCGATGCTGTCGATGAAATAGGCTTCGCAGAAGTACGGAATACGGATGAGCCGGGCGAACGTCTCAGCCGGCGCCTGCTGGGGTTCACGGGCGGGTGCCACCGGTTTACCGTGGCTTTCACGCTCGATCAGAAACTCCGCCACATCCGGCGTCAGCGTGTAGCACGTGGTGGTCAGCCCGGTCTTTTCCAGGTGCCAGCAGTGCTTGTGACCACGTTCGTCAACGTCGACCTTGATACTGGAAAGCAGGGTCTTGACCGGCACCTTCGAGGCCGCGACCAGGGCCTGGATCTGCTGGTAAATCATCAGCTCGGCCCAGCGCATGTCCTCCGGGCCCAGCGCCAGGCCACGCTCGGCGGCCTGCAAGGCGAACTCGGGCTGGCAGGAAAAGCGCCCGATCATAAAGGTGATCACATACTTGCAACGGCCGGTGTCGACACCGTTGCGGCGGGCGCTGGCGATGCCACGCTCTATCGCCTGGATACCGGCCTGGAACTGCGAAACGGTGAAGCAGAACGTGATGTTGACCGAAACGCCTTGGGCCACCAGGTGTTCGATCGTCGCGAAACCCTCCAGGCTGCCCGGCACTTTGACCATCACATTCGCGGCCAGGCGATGCAGCTCCAGGCCTCGCGCGGTCATGCGTTCGCTGCACCGCACGTCCGACGGGTCGACCTGGGCGCATAGCCAACCATCGGCCTGGGCCGATTGCACCCACCGCGGCTTGAGCGTCGAGGCGCCTTCTGCAATCACTTCGTTGTAGAGCTGCTTGCGCAATTCCCCGGGAGACAGGCTGGCCAGATTAAAACGCGACGACCAATACTCTTTCTTGTCGAGGATCGCCGCCGTCACCAGCCGGGGGTTGGTGGTCACACTGCTGAAGCCCCAGGGCTGGGAGAGATCCTGCGGCATCAACTGTTCGATATGGGCAGCGGCCGCCGGGTACTTGTCCAACAAATGCTGTTTATACGGTGCGTACACCACGGGCGACGAATCCCACCATACTTCCGAACGTGGATCATTACGTTTAAGTCGCTCTATATAACCCAGTGTGCCCACAACACTTGCTCCTTGAGTAACGTGATCAATGAGGGTCGGTAACTCACGCATATCGGCAAAAGGTAACGCACCGGCTTCGGCCAATATTCGATGTCGAGGTATCGGGCCATAACCCAGGACTTTTATCTTGGCTGCAACGGCGGCTTGAACTCCTGTGACACTGTCTTCAATTACCAGCGCATCACTGGGATCAACTTTATAAGTTTCACACGCCGTTAAAAACACCTGGGGATCAGGCTTCCATCGCCCCAACTCATAACAACTGAATATTCGCCCCTGAAAACAAGGCAACAACCCCACAAGGCGTAAACACTGTTCGATCTTATTGCGTGGCGCACTTGAGGCCACGCAACAGGGAATCGCCAGCACGTTCAATACGTCAACTATTCCATCAGTAGCTTTCAGATTAAGCGTCAATGCTTCCAGCGCTCGAACTCGAAAGTCCTCTTCAAACTGAGGGGTCAAACAAATACCCAATAACTGTTCTGCCTCACGCAGACAATCGGCAATCTTTCGTCCACGAAAGTGCTCAATGTAATACGCACTATCAAGTGTCTTGCCGTCCTGTACGTGAGCATTAAGCATGCCGATCAATACAGACAGGGTGATCTCTTCGCTTTGGACAAGTACACCGTCGCAATCGAAGATGACTAACTTAGGCAACGGCGTAGCTCCCTGCTCTGGTAGTTCCCCTATAGCTGCCGATAAACACATAGGCATCTCTTATAGGTGACTCCGCATGACTTCCGAACTACCAGCGGAACGGGTTGAGGTGTGCTTATAAGACACGGGGCAAAAAACCCTGTCAAACGCTTTTTAGCGGTTTTTTAGTATCTTATGGTTATTTTTTATTCTTCTGTTATTCCATTTTTCACCATGGTTGTAGTCGCTAATTTCACACGGCTGAACTTCCGTTGCGCGCCGCCAGTCAGCTACTTGAACTCACGAATTCAAGGTCGGGCGGGCAATGCATATCTCGTTGGAGCAACAAGTGGCACTGGTAACGGGCGCCAGTTCCGGTATCGGCGCCGGTGCGGCCAGGGCCCTGGCGCAGGCCGGTGCTGCGGTGGTGCTCAATTACAACAGCCAGGCTGCGCCCGCCGAGGCCTTGGCTGAGCAGATCAACGCCGAGGGCGGCCGGGCGATTGCCATCGGCGCCGACGTGTCGAAAGAAGCCGATGTAGAACGCCTGTTCGCAAAGACCCTCGAGGCGTTCGGCCATCTGGACATCCTGGTGGCCAACTCCGGTATGCAGAAGGACGCCGCCGTGGTCGACATGACCCTCGACGACTGGAACGCCGTGATCGGCGTCAACCTCACCGGCCAGTTCCTCTGTGCCCGTGCGGCCGTGCGCCTCTTCAAGCGCCAGGGCATCCGTGAAGGCGTATCCCGCGCCGCCGGCAAAATCATCCACATGAGCTCGGTGCACCAGTTGATCCCCTGGGCCGGACATGTGAATTACGCGGCGTCCAAGGGCGGCGTTGAGATGTTGATGCGCACCCTCGCCCAGGAGGTCAGTGAACAGCGCATCCGTATCAACGGCATTGCGCCGGGGGCGATTCGTACGGCGATCAACCGTGCCGCCACCGAAGGTGCGGCGGAACAGGAGCTGCTCAAGTTGATCCCGTATGGCCGGGTCGGCGACGTGGAGGACGTGGCCAACGCCGTGGTATGGCTGGCCAGTGACGCCTCGGATTACGTGGTCGGCAGCACCCTGTTCATTGATGGCGGCATGAGCCTTTACCCGGAGTTTCGTGGCAATGGTTGATTTGAAAAACGAACCACAAAGCGCCATCGATGCCCACGGCATCATCGGCGACATGCGCAGCGCGGCGCTGGTGAACGATAAAGGCAGCATCGATTTCTTCTGCTGGCCGGAGTTCGACAGCCCGTCGATCTTCTGCTCACTGCTCGACACCCCCGATGCCGGCACGTTCCAACTCACCCCGGACCTGCCCAACGCTCGCCGCGAACAGATCTACCTGCCCGACACCAATGTGCTGCAAACCCGTTGGCTCAGCGATGAAGCCGTGGTGGAAATCACCGACCTGCTGGTCATCAGCGAAGAAATCGACGACTTGCCCCTGCTGATTCGCCGCGTACGCGTGGTCAGCGGCACGGCCACCCTCCATCTGCGCTGCGCCGTACGCCATGACTACGCGCGCGCCTCCACCGCGGCAAGCCTGGATAACGCCAGCGTCTGTTTCAGCGCCGATGGCCAGCCGGGCATGCGCCTGTGCGGCAGCCATCCGTTGCAGATCGAAGATAACGCCGCCGTGGCCCGCTTCACCCTGGGTCAGGAAGAAGGCGCCGAGTTCGTATTCGGCGGCCAGGACGATGAGCGTGTGGCGAGTGTCTGCACCGACCTGGCCCTGGCCCACACCTTGAAGTTCTGGCGCGGCTGGATCGCGCAGTCGAACTACCGCGGGCGCTGGCGCGAAATGGTCAACCGCTCGGCCCTGGCCCTCAAGCTGCTGACCTCGCGTAAACACGGCGCAATCATCGCCGCCGCCACCTTCGGCTTGCCGGAAACGCCTGCGGGCGAACGCAACTGGGACTACCGCTACACCTGGATCCGCGACGCCTCGTTTACCGTCTACGCGTTTATGCGCCTGGGTTTTGTCGACGAGGCCAACGCCTATATGCGCTGGCTCAAGGGCCGGGTCAGCGACTGCTGTGGCCAGCCGACCAAGATCCATATCCTCTACGGCATCGACGGCCGCCAGGAGCTGCCCGAAACCGCGCTGGAACACCTCAGCGGCCACGGCGGCGCCAAGCCGGTGCGCGTCGGCAATGGCGCGGTCGACCAGGTCCAGCTGGATATCTATGGCGAGTTGATGGACGCGGTGTACCTGGTCAACAAGTACGGCGAAGCCATCTCCCACGAGGGCTGGAAACACACGGTGGAAGTCGCTGACCAGGTTTGTGAAATCTGGAACCAGAAAGACGTGGGCATCTGGGAAATGCGCGGCGAGCAGCATCACTTCCTGCATTCGCGGCTGATGTGCTGGGTGGCCCTGGACCGTGCGATCCGCCTGGCCTCCAAGCGCTCGTTGCCGGCGCCGTTTGCACGTTGGGACCAGACCCGCCAGGCGATCTATGCCGATATCTGGAGCAACTTCTGGAACGAAGAACGCGGGCATTTCGTGCAGCACATCGGCAGCACCGCCCTGGACGGTTCGATGCTGCTGATGCCGCTGGTGCGTTTTGTCGCCGCCACCGACCCGCGCTGGCTGAGCACGTTGCAGGCGATCCAGAAAAGCCTGGTGCGCGACGGCATGGTCTACCGCTACCGCAACGACGACAACGCGATCGACGGCCTGCAAGGCACCGAAGGCGCATTCGCCGCCTGCTCGTTCTGGTACGTCGAATGCCTGGCCCGCGCCGGGCAAGTCGAAAAGGCCCACCTGGAATTCGAACAACTGCTGCGCTACGCCAACCCGCTGGGCCTGTATGCCGAAGAGTTCGACAGCCAGGCCCGCCACCTGGGCAATACGCCCCAGGCGTTGAGCCATCTGGCGTTGATCAGCGCGGCGACGTTCCTGGACCGCAAGCTCAGTGGCGAGAAGACGACCTGGCAGCCCTGAGGCGCCCTGCCTTTACAGGCAGGGCATCCCGTCATGTCTTTCGACTAGAGTTCCAACACCTGACAGGAGCCCACCATGACCATCACCGCCCCACTCCTCTACGTGCGCACCTCCATGCTCGATGTGGCGTATGAAACCCACGGTCCCATCGACGGCGAGCCTGTGATCCTGCTGCATGGTTTCCCTTACGACCCGCGCGGCTATGACGAGATTGCGCCGGTGCTGGCCGAACGCGGCTACCGGGTGCTGGTGCCGTACCTGCGCGGTTATGGCCCTACGCGGTTTATCAACGCGCAGGTGATGCGCTCCGGCCAACAGGCGGCGCTGGGCAAGGACCTGCTGGATTTCATCGATGCGCTGTCGATCCCGCGCGCCACCCTGGCCGGGTATGACTGGGGCGGGCGCGCGGCGTGTATCGTCGCGGCGCTGTGGCCCGAACGGGTACGCGGGCTGGTGACCGGCGATGGCTATAACATCCAGGATATTGCCAGGTCGCGCCAGCCACGGGCGCCAGCCACGGAGCATCGGTTGTGGTACCAGTTCTACTTCCACACCCAGCGCGGTGTGGACGGGCTGACGGCCAATCGCCGCGAACTCTGCCAGTTGTTGTGGTCGCTGTGGTCGCCGTCCTGGGCCGAAGGGCCGGGGCTGTATGGGCAGACGGCGCCGTCATTCGATAACCCGGACTTTGTCGAGGTGGTGATTCACTCCTATCGCCATCGTTTCATGTATGCGCCTGGCGATCCGGCGCTGGAAGCCATCGAGCAGGCCCTCGCGCGGCAACCGGCGATTGCGGTGCCGAGCATTTCGCTGTGCGGTGCCGATGACGGCGTGGGCCCACCATCGCAAGAGGATGACGACGTGGAGCATTTCAGCGCTTTTTACCGACGCCAGGTATTGCCGGGCGTGGGCCACAATATTCCCCAGGAAGCACCGCAGGCCACCCTCGACGCCCTGTTTGAATTGCTCGCCTAGGCCACCGGCGAGAAGCGCTCGCGGTAGGCCTGGGGCGTCACCGACAAGGCCCGCATAAAGCTGCGGCGCAAGGTTTCTTCGCAGCCGAAACCACACTGCACGGCGATGCGCTTGATCGACGTGGTGCTGTCGGCCAGTTGCCGGCGCGCACTTTCGACACGGATCAGCTCCACCGCGCGCGCGGGCGTCTGGCCGGTTTCGGCGCGGTAGTGGCGCACGAAGCTGCGCTCGCTCATCCCGGCCTGGGCGGCCAGGGTCGGGATACTCAAGTCGAGGGCCAGATGTTCGGCTATCCAGGCATGCAGTTCGGTGAAACGGCTGCCGCCCTTTTGCAGGGACAGGGTCACACTGAATTGCGACTGGCCGCCAGGGCGTTTCAGGAACACCACCAGGTGCCGCGCCACTTCCAGGGCCACGGCGCGGCCCAGGTCTTCTTCGACCAGGGCCAGGCACAGGTCGATACCGGCGGTCACACCGGCGGAGGTCCACACCGCGCCCTGCTGGATAAAGATCGGGTTGGGCTCCACGGTCAGCGCCGGAAACTTGCGCGCCAGTTCTTCGCAACGGGTCCAGTGGGTGGCGACGCGGCAACCATCGAGCAAGCCACTGGCCGCCAGCAAAAACGCACCGGTGCACACCGAGGCCATGCGCCGGGTGTGCCGGGCTTTTTCGCGCACCCAATCCACCAGCGCAGGCTTTTCAGCGGCGCCGTACACGCCCCAGCCACCCGCGATCACCAGGGTGTCGCAGGGCTGGTCGACCGCTGGCAACGGCTCGGCCACCAGCGCCAGGCCGGCGGAGGTCATCACCGGGCCGGCCTGGTCGGCGATCACCGTGACCGCGTAAGGCAACGGCACGCCACGCTGGCGCGCCAGGTCATTGGCCGACGCAAACACCTGCAACGGCCCGGTGACGTCGAGCACCTGGGCATTCTCGAAAGCGAGTACGTGGACAATTCTGGGCATGGTTGGCGTGATTCGTGGGCTCAATGGCGTATTCGCCAAAGACTAGGCCGCTAGAGTGAGGTCGTCTACCCCTTTCTCGGAGCTTCATTCATGACCTTGCAGATCGGCTTTCTGTTGTTCCCCGGCATTCAGCAACTGGACCTGACCGGCCCCTACGACGTATTGGGTTCGCTGCCGGACGTGAAACTGCACCTGGTATGGAAGGACCTGGCGCCGGTCACCTCCAGCACGGGCCTGGTGTTCACGCCGACCATGACCTATGCCGACTGCCCGACGCTGGATGTGATCTGCGTGCCCGGCGGTTCCGGCGTGGGCCCATTGATGGAAGACCCGCAGACCCTGGACTTCCTCAAGGCCCAGGCGCAGACCGCACGCTACGTGACCTCGGTGTGCACCGGCTCGCTGGTGCTCGGCGCGGCGGGGTTGCTGCGCGGGCGCAAGGCGACGACGCACTGGGCCTACCACGACATGCTCGCCCCGCTCGGCGCCATCCCGGTACAGGAACGCGTGGTGCGTGACGGCAACCTGTTCACCGGCGGTGGCATTACCGCCGGTATCGACTTTGCCCTGGTGCTGGCGGCGGAGTTGTACAGCGAAGCGGCGGCGCAACTGGTGCAGTTGCAGATCGAATACGCGCCGGCACCGCCGTTCGATTCGGGTCGTCCGGACACAGCGCCTGCGCATGTGCGGGAAGAAGCCAACAAGCGCACCGCCGAATCGCGCAGGGTGCGCGGTGAAATCGTCGCGCGTGCAGCAGCACGGCTGGGCTGAGCCTGTACCTGTGGTGAGCGAGCTTGGCCACAGACAGCTTGCTCGCCGCACAATCCCTTCACCTCATGGGGTCAGGCTGGGCGCGACATCACCGCCAGGCGCACCGCCAGCACGCTCAGCACCGTCGCCAGGCCCCATTTCTGTAGCCAGGCGCCTTTTGGGCGCCTGGCGAAGAAGCGGCTCAGCACCCCGCCGAAAATACCCAGCAGCAGGTGAAACACCCCAGCGATCAAAGTCAGCACGCCCCCCAACAGCATCAACTGCACGGCGATGGAGCCGGCCTGCGGCCGTACGAACTGCGGCAAAAACACCACAAAAAACAGCAACGCCTTGGGGTTGAGCAGGCTGTTCAGCATCGCCTGCAGAAACACTCGGCCAAGGGGCACACGGTGCGGGCGGGCAGTCTCCAGCCCAGTTTTTTTCTGCAGCGTCTTGAACACCAGCCACAGCAGGTAGACCACACCCGCATAGCGGATCACGTCAAAGGATGGCGGCCAACTGGCGACCAACGCCGTCACCCCGCTGGCGGTCAATGCGGTCAGCAACACGTCAGCCACACCGATGCCCAGGGCCGAGGCCACTCCCCCGCGCCAGCCGTGAGTGACGCCATGGCTGATCACAAAGGCCATGTTCGGCCCCGGGGATAACAGCAACAACAGCACAGCACCTGAAAAAACTGCCAGGGTCGCAAAGTCGATCATGCTCAAGCCGTCCACCGGGAAAAGCCTGCAGATTAGTGCGTGGGCCCGGGGCGAACAAAAAATTGTGCTGGATACATTGTTCATCGGCAATTGCGAATGGCCACGACCAGCGTCTAGAATGCGAAACATTATCAATTAAGACTGCTGCGCCAGGATGCCCATGTCGAGCGATCACCCACTGGACCATGCCGCCATCGGCCAGCTTTACCACACCCATCACTCCTGGCTGCGCGGCTGGTTGAGCCGGCGCACCGGTTGCCGTGAACGTGCCGCCGACCTGGCGCAGGAAACCTTTGTGCGCCTGCTCAACGCACGTAAGCAGCAGGCCGTGCTGCAGCCGCGCGCGTACCTGAGCAGCATCGCCCGCAGCTTGATGATCGACCAATACCGGCGCCGTGAACTGGAGCGCGCCTACCTCGAAAGCCTTGCGCATTTTCCCCATGCCGACGTGCCGTCGGAAGAAACCCGCCTGCTGATTCTCGACAGCCTCGAACGCATCGACCGCCTGCTCGACCAGCTCAAGCCGCGGGTGCGTGAAGCGTTCCTGCTGGCGCAACTGGACGGCCTGACCTGTGCGCAGATCGCCCTGCGCCTCGGGGTGTCCAAGGCTACGGTGGAGCGTGACCTGTCCAAGGCGCTGCACGCCTGCTATCGGTTGCGCTATGCCGACCTCTGACCCGCGCCTGGTCGACCAGGCCATCCAGTGGATGATCAAGCTGCGCTTCAACGTCGCCGACGACGCCAGCACCGCTGCGTTCGAGCGCTGGCTGCACACCAGCGCCGAACACCAGCAGGTCTGGCAACGGGTGGCGACGATGAATGATGAGTTCAGCCACCTGCCCGCGCAGGTCGGCCGCCACGCCCTGCACGGGGCGCGTCGACGTATCAGCCGTCGCGAAGGGTTGAAGCTGCTCGGCCTGGTGGCCGGTGCGGCCGGCCTGACCTGGTTTGGCCGCGACTACACCCCGCTGCCCGCCTTGATGGCCGACTACCGCACCGCCACCGGCGAACGGCGTTGGGTGGCGTTGAACGACGGCAGCCGCATCCAACTGAACAGCGCCAGCGCATTCGACGCGGTATTGACTCAGGAGCGGCGCCTGGTGCAGTTGCGCCAGGGTGAAATACTGGTCAATCCCGGTGCCGACAACCGGCCCTTCTGGGTACAGACCCGCGACGGTTACCTGCGCGCCCTCGGCACGCGCTTCCTGGTGCGCGAAGAGACCCAAGGCACCATGCTCGCCGTGCAACAGGGCACGCTGGCGGTATTTGCCGACAACCACGCCGCCGGCGCGCGCCAAGTGATTAACCCCGGCGAACAGGTGCTGTTCGACCGCAGTGGCATTCGTTCTCTCGCCTCTAATGGCCTGGACCCTTGGGCCTGGAGCGATGGTGTAATCAGCGCCCGGGACATGCGCCTGGATGCTTTCCTCGCCGAGCTGGGCCGCTACCGCAACGGCCTGCTGCGCTGCAGCGAAGCGGTGGCCGGGTTGCGGGTGTCGGGCACTTATCAGTTGGACGACACCGATGAGGTGCTGGGCCTGGTAGCGCATTCACTCAAGCTCGATGTCACTTACCGCAGCCGCTACTGGGTGACCGTCACCGCCCGCGTTTAACATTCGAAAATAAATGAGGTGAATTCTCATTGCCGCTCGACCTGTAAGGAAAGGCCGATCAACAGGCCGGTTCTGTTCACTTCCTTCAGGAGCATCCCGCGGTCATGCAAGCGTTCCCCTTCCCACGTTCACCCCTCAAGCACGCGGTGCACGCCGCCTTGCTCGGCGCCTGCCTGAGCTGCGCAACCGCGCCGCCGTTCGCATGGGCCGAAACGCCGGCCAGCGACACCCAGGCCCGCGACTGGAACATCGCCGCCGGTTCCCTGGCCACCGCACTGGACCAGTTCGCCCGCCAGGCCGGCATCAGCCTGTCGTACGACGCCACCAGCGTCGCCGGCAAGACCAGCCCGGGCCTGAGTGGTCGCCTGGACCGCGAGCAGGTGCTCGACCGGTTGCTGCGTGGCCAGGGCCTGCAAGCCCAGCGCCAGGGCAACAGTACCTGGCTGCTGTTGCCGCAAGTGGCCGACAGCGACGCGCTGAACCTGGGCGCCACCACGGTCACCGGTGAGCGGTTGGGCGCCACCACCGATGGCACCGGGGCCTACACCACGGGCGCGGTGACGATCGGCAAGGGCGAACACAGCCTGCGGGAAACGCCGCAATCGGTGAGTGTGATGACCCGCCAATTGATGGATGACCAGAACCTCACCACCATCGATGACGTGATGGAACGCACGCCCGGGATCACCACCTACGAATCGCCCATGGGCGGCAAATATTTTTATTCCCGTGGTTTCAAGATGCTCGGCCAGTACCAGTACGATGGCGTGCCCCTGGACATGGGCAAGGACTACGTGCAGGCCGACAGCTTCAGCGCGAACATGGCGATCTACGACCGCGTGGAAGTGCTCAAGGGCGCGGCCGGCATGCTCAAGGGCGCCGGCACCGCCAGCGGCGCGGTGAACTTCGTGCGCAAGCGGCCCCGGGCCAAGCCCACCACCAGCCTGTCGCTGTCCGCCGGCACCTGGGACAACTACCGCGCCGACGTCGACACCGGCGGCCCGCTGAATGACAGCGGTACGGTGCGCGGCCGCGCGGCGATCAGCCAACAGAATCGCGGTTCTTACATGGACATTTCCAAGCGCCAGGACCAGGCGTTCTATGGCGCCCTGGATGTCGATCTCAGCGCCGACACCACCCTGGGCTTCGGCGCCAGCCATGAAGACGTCGACGCCACACCGTGCTGGGGCGGCCTGCCGCGCTACGCCGACGGCAAAAGCGCCCACCTCAGCCGCTCCACCTGCCTGGGCCAATCCTGGAACGACTGGCAAAGCCGGCGCACCACCTTCTTCGCCGACCTCACCCATCACTTCAACGATGACTGGAAACTCAAGGTTGCGGCCGTGCACAGCCGCAACCTGCAAGACACCAAATACGCCGCCAGCGAAGGCACCATTGCCTACGGCAACCCGACGCCTACGGCCAACTCCTATGCGGCGCTGATGGACTACGACCACAAGGACTTCGGCCTCGATGCCTATGTGGACGGCAAGTTCGAAGCCTTCGGGCTGGAACACGAACTGATCCTCGGTGCCAATGGCAGCCGTGGTACTCAGGACGATGTGTACGCGATTCAGAACCTGCCCAGGCGCCAAGGCATCTACCAACCCGACCACCATTTCCCGGAGCCGGCCAACAGCACCTTCTGGCCGAACATGTATCGCGGCGGCACGGTGAAGGAAACCGCGACCCAGTACGGCGCCTACACCACCTTGCGCCTGCGCCTGGCCGAGCCGTTGATGTTTATCGTAGGCAGCCGCGTGAGCTGGTACGAGAACCGTCGCCAGTCCAACAACCTGGCCTGGGGCGAGTGGGCCTTGCAGGATGCCCGCACCCGGGAAACCGGTGAAGTGACGCCGTTTGCCGCACTGATCTACGACCTCAATGAGCACCTGTCGGTGTACGCCAGCTACGCGGATATCTTCCAGCCGCAAAGTTCCTATGCCACGCTCGATGGCGCCCCGCTCAAGCCGAAGATCGGTGACAACTACGAGCTGGGTATCAAGGGCGAATGGTTCGACGGGCGCCTCAACAGCTCCCTGGCGCTGTTCCGCGCCGTCGAGAAAAACGCGGCCGAATCCGACTACATCGCCCAGTGCCCGACCTCCGCCGACGGCTATTGCTACACCGACAGCGGCAAGGTGCGCGCCCAGGGCGTGGAGGCGGAAATCAGCGGTGAAGTGCTCGAGCGCCTGCAGGTATCCGGCGGCTACACCTACACCCAGACCAAGTCCCTGAAGAACATCGATACCGCCCTGGAGGGCGGTACGTCCAACACCTACGTACCTCGACACATGCTGCGCATGTGGGGCGACTACCAGCTCGACGGCGCCCTGTCGAAATGGAGCGTGGGCACCGGCGTCAACGCCCAGAGCAGCAATTACCGCGTGCAGACCATCAAGCTCGAACAGGCCGGTTACGCAACCTGGAGTGCCCGTGTGGCGTACCGTATCGACGACACTTGGACCGTCGCACTCAACGGCAACAATCTGTTCGATAAAAGTTACTACAACACGGTGGGTACAGCCTCCTGGGGTAACTTTTATGGCGAGCCGCGAAATTTTACGGTGAGTTTGAAAGGCAACTTCTGATCTGGCGAAAGTCCCGCAGGCAGGGCACTTCGTGCGCCCTGCCACCCCCTGTTTGTCCCCCCTTCCTACCGCCTTTTAAAAAAGGTTTTTCCTTTATGCAGGAAAAATCCTGCATTTGTTTCTACACTCAAAAACACACCCAATCACCGCGTACCCGGACAAGGAATGTCAATAAAATGCCGAAAAAAATACTGATAAACCTGTCTACCCCGCCACCTCCGCACCATCGTCAATTCATTGACAAAATGCTTAAGGGAACACTCCTGTAGTCACTACCCCCGCAAATTCCCTTCAAATGGATAGCTGCATTTGAATTGATAGTTGCGTATTACCCAGAGTAGCCGTAGTTGGAAGTGCCCTCTAAAGCAGTTCGCTGCTTTATTGAACAAACATCCAAACAATAGCTCTGGCGTGCAATGAGGGATGTTTTATGCGAGAGAAGTCGTCCGTCGACAGCCTGTTTTTAACGCGCGCCGGCTTTGTTGAGTTCTTTGTTGTTTTCGTCAAGTTCATACATGGCCTGAGTGCCATTTTGCCCCCGCTGATCCTGGTGATGTTCATCGACCCGATGGACCCTGAACTGCGCGGGCACTTCCTCGGTCTGCTGGTATTTTTCGCGGTCCTGACGATCATTCTGTTCCAGGCCCTGGGCATCTATTCCGAAGAACTGTTCAGCAACCGGCTGCGCCTGAAAACCAAGGTCAAGGCATGGTCGGCGGCGTTTTGCATCCTGTTGTTCATGTACCAGATCCTGCAGTTTTTCCCGCAATTGACCCCGCGTAACCTGGTGGCCTGGTACTTCGCCAGCCTCGGGTTGTTCTGCCTTGAGCGCCTGCTGATGCTGCGCCTGTACCGCAGCCTGATGCGCAAGGGCAAATACCTGCAACGTACGGTGATCCTGGGCTTTACCGACACCGCCATGCACGTCGCCGACCACCTGCAACGCAACGGTGATATCCGCTCCGGCCTGATCGGCTTTATCGACGATCGCACCGAGCGGATCCCCAAGGAATTGAGCAACCTGCCCCTGCTGGGCAACACCCGTGAGCTGGAAAAACTCATCCGCGCCGAGCAGGTCAACCAAGTGATGATCTGCCTGCCCTGGGCCGCCGAGCAGCGCATCCACGGGCTGGTCAATCGCCTGCGGCAGATGTCGGTGAACGTGATGCTGGTGCCCGACATGGCCGCCCTGCGCTACGGCCATAGCCGCATCACCGATGTGGGCGGGATCCTGATGTTCAACACCTCGCAATTGCCGTTGCGTGGCTGGTCGCCGGTGATCAAGCGCCTGGAGGATGTGCTGCTGGCCAGCCTGGCGCTGGTGACACTGTCCCCTGTAATGGTCGCGACGGCAATTGCGATAAAGCTCGACTCCAAAGGGCCGATCCTGTTTCGCCAGAACCGCTTTGGCTACAACGACAACGAAATCCGCGTGTTCAAGTTCCGCTCGATGTACACCGACCAGAGCGACTTCACCGCCGAACGCCAGACCACCCGCCAGGACCCGCGCATCACCCGGGTGGGGCGCATCATCCGCAAGACCAGCATCGACGAGCTGCCCCAGTTGTTCAACGTGCTGCTGGGCAACATGTCCATGGTCGGCCCGCGCCCCCATGCCACGGCGACCAAAGCCGCCGGCATTCCCTTCGAAGTGGCGGTGAGCGAGTACAGCTCGCGCCACCGCGTGAAACCGGGGATTACCGGCTGGGCGCAGATCAACGGTTACCGGGGTGAGACCGACACCCTGTTCAAGATCCAGAAACGTGTCGAGTACGACCTGGAGTACATCTCCAAGTGGTCGGTGTGGTTTGACCTGTACATCGTTTTCATGACGGTCCCGGCCGTCCTTTCCACCAAGGAAGTCTATTGATGAAGACCCTCAACGGATTAATTCCCTGCATCGTTTCCGGTGGTTCGGGCACTCGACTGTGGCCGGTGTCGCGGCAGAACATGCCCAAGCCGTTCATGCGCATGCGCGATGGCCAGAGCCTGCTGCAAAAAACCTTCCTGCGCGCGGCCAAACTGCCCGGCGTGGAAAGCGTGCTCACGGTGACCAACCGCGACCTGTTGTTTCGCACCCTCGACGACTACCGCGGAGTGAACAACGCCCGCCTGCCCCTCGACCTGCTGCTGGAACCTTTCGGGCGCAACACGGCGGCGGCCATCGCCGTGGCGGCCCTGCATGTGCAGGAGCACTTCGGCGGCGACGCACAGTTACTGGTAATGCCCGCCGACCATCTGATCCTCAATGAAGTGGCGTTCGCCGAGGCCGTGACCCAGGCCCGCGACCTGGCCGAAGCCGGCTACCTGGTGACGTTCGGCATCCAGCCCGACCACCCGGAAACCGGTTTTGGCTATATCGAGCAAGGCGAGGCGCTGAGCCATGGCTACCGGGTCAAACGCTTCGTCGAGAAACCCGACCTGGCCACCGCCCAGGCCTACCTGGACGGCGGCAAGCACCTGTGGAACGCTGGCATGTTCTGCTTCAAGGCCAGCGCCCTGGTGGATGAGCTCGCCACCCATGCACCCGACGTGCTGGAGGCCGCATGCGCCGCGCTGGAGCACAGCCAGAGCCTGCAGAACACAACCTCGCGCCAACGTGAACTGGATGCGGATGCGTTCGGCAGTGCGCCGGATATTTCCATCGACGTGGCCTTGATGGAAAAGTCCCGGCAAGTGGCCGTGGTGCCCTGTGATATTGGCTGGAGCGACATCGGGTCCTGGGAAGCCCTGCGCCAGCTCACCCCCAGCGATGCCCATGGCAATCAGGTCAATGGCGAAGCGATTTTGCATGACGTGCACAACTGCTACATCGACTCGCCCAAGCGCGTGCTGGGCGCCGTGGGGGTGCGCGACCTGATCATCGTGGATACCCCCGACGCGCTGCTGATCGCCGACGCCCACCGCAGCCAGGATGTGCGCCATATCGTCGCCGAGCTCAAGCGCCAGAACCATCCGGCGTACAGCCTGCACCGCACGGTGACCCGGCCGTGGGGCACCTACACCGTGCTGGAAGAAAGCAGCCGCTTCAAGATCAAGCGCATCGTGGTCAAGCCCCTGGCCTCGCTGTCGTTGCAGATGCACCACCACCGCAGCGAACACTGGGTGGTGGTCAGCGGCGCGGCACAGATCACCAATGGCGACCGCGAGTTCCTGATCAACGCCAACGAGTCCACCTACATTCCCGCCGGGCACAAACACCGGCTGACCAACCCCGGCATCATCGACCTGGTGATGATCGAAGTGCAGAGCGGCGAGTACCTGGGCGAAGACGACATCGTGCGCTTCGACGACATCTACGGCCGCGCGCCTGCCGAGGCGAAGAAATGACATGCGTACTTCATTGATCATCCCCACCCGTAACGCCTCCAGCCACCTGGCACGCCTGCTGCCTGCGCTGAAGATGCAAACCCTGCAACCTGACGAGATGCTGGTGGTGGACAGCGCCTCCAGCGATGACACCGTGGCGCGCTTTCGAGCGTTCGGCGCGCGGGTCGAGGTGATCGACGCCCGTGACTTCAACCACGGCGGCACCCGCCGCTGGGCCAGCGAACAGGTAGGTGGCGACGCGCTGATCGTGATGACCCAGGACGCCATCCCGGCAACGCCCGAGACCTTTGCCAACCTGCTCGATGAATTGCAGCAGGACCCGCTCAACGGCGTCGCCTACGGACGGCAATTGCCCCACCCCGATGCGGGCTTGCTGGGCGCGCAATCGCGGCACTTCAACTACCCGGAACACAGCCGCAGCAAAAGCCTGGCCGATGCACCGGAGCTTGGGATCAAGACCTGCTTCAACTCCGACTCGTTTTCGGTGTACCGGCGCAGTGTGTTGCAGGCCGTCGGTGGTTTCCCTGCCGACGTGATCGGCAGCGAAGACGCCTTTGTGGCCGCACGCATGCTGCTCGACGGCTACAAGGTGCGCTATGCCGCCACCGCGCTGGTGCATCACTCCCACGATTACAAACTCATGGACGAGTTTCACCGCTACTTCGACATTGGCGTGTTCTACGGCCGCGAGCCTTGGATCAAGCAGGCCTTTGGCGACGCGGGTGGCGAGGGCAAACGCTATGTGCTGGCCGAACTCGCGGCGCTGCGCAAAGCCGGCGCCTTGCACCGCGCGCCCGAGGTGCTGGTGCGCAGTGCGTTCAAACTGCTCGGTTACCGTCTGGGCCATCTTGAACGCCGCCTGCCGCTCGCCCTCAAGCGGCGCATCAGCATGTTTCCCGGTTATTGGAGGTGAGCAGCATGACCCACAGGAAGTCCCCCTTGATGAAGCGAAGCGTGCTCGCCCTGGTCATGCTGGCCCTGGCCGCCTGCAATACCCCGGCGCGTATCGAGCCACCGGACAGCAAGACCGTCGAGGACGGCAAGCGCGCCCTCGACCAACTGGCCCAGCTGCCACCGGCAGTGGAACGCATCCGTATCGGCGACCAGTTGCGCATCGTCCGCGATGCCGGCGAGATGCCGACGCTGTCGGCGTTCAACGTCAGCACCATCTACGAGCTGACGCTGTACACGGTGCAGACCGACGGCAAGATCAACTACCCGTTCCTGGGGCCGATCCAGGTTGCCGGGCGCCAGCCATCGGAGCTGGCCACCCAACTGACCCACGAGCTCGCGGCGACCTACCGCGAACCCCGGGTGACGGTGAACATCAACCAGGCGCCGAGCAACTCGGTGATCGTCGGCGGTGCGGTGAATAACCCCACGGCGGTGCAGATCGCCACGGCCAACACCCTGGAGCAGGCGATTGTCGGCGCCGGCGGGGTCAGCCCGGCGGGCAACGCGAGCATGGTTGCGCTGCTGCGCGAAGATGCCCAGGGCGCCTATCGTGCGTACTTCCTGGACTTCAGCCAGCTCCTCAAGACCGGTGCAAACGGGCGCAAGCCGGTGCGCCTGCAACGCGGCGATGTGGTGTTCGTGCCCAAGTCCAACGTCGGCGAGCGCATCCAGGGCGTGGACACCTACATGAACCAACTGATCCCGTTCACCAAGTCCATCGGGGTCGGCTACAACTACACGCGAACCAGCGGCGGCAGTAATTAAAGGAGCGACATCCCATGATCGAGATCCGTTCTTTTCGTGATCTGCTACGCCTGTTCTTCATCTTCCGCCACGAGTTCAAACTGGCCGCCATTGCGGCGCTGGTGATCATTCTACTGGGGGCTTTCCTGCTGCCGGCCAAGTACGAATCCACGGCGCGCCTGCTGGTCAAGCCGGGGCGTGACTCGACCTTGCCCATCGAGATCAGCAACCGCCAGGCGCTGGTGATGCACAGCACCCAGCGCGACCCGATTGTCGACGAGGAGCGGCTGCTCACCGGGCGCCCGATTGTGCGGGCGGTGGCCGAGCACTACCTGGAAGTGATCAGTAACGCACCGCCACCGGAAGGCTTCTGGAAGCGCACCAAGTACTACGTCAAGAGTGGTATAGGCGCGGTGTTCGATGGCATCCGCGTGGTACTGGAAACTGTCGGCGTGGTGGAAAAAACCACACCGGTGGAGCGCCTGGCGACGGGCCTGGAAAAGAACTTCGAGGTGAGCCACGCGGCCGGCTCCACGGTGATGGACATCACCTTTACCTGGGGCGACCCGGAGATAGCCCAGGCGGTGGTCAAGGATTGGGTCGAGACCTATGTCAACGAACGCACCCAGGCCCTGGGGCGCAAGAGCCTGTACGTCTTCTATGAAGGCCAGGTCGCCACCAGCGCCACCGAGATCCAGAGCTACAAGCAACAGATCCTCACGCACCTGAACCAGATCGGCGCGGCGAGCATCACCGATCGCCTGGAAGACTTGTCCGAGCGCATCAACGTACTGCGGGGCGAAACGTTCAACACCACGCGCCTGATCGCCTCCTCCGACAGCGCCATCCAGAGCACCCGCACCCAGCTCAAGAGCCAGCCCAAGGAAGTCACCACGGTGCGCCAGATCGCACTGAACCCCCAGCAGCAGGACTTGCGTCGCCTGCTGAACCAGAAGCTGCTGGAAAAGGCCGACATGATGCGCACCTACACGGACAACGCGCCGCCGGTCAAAGCCCTGGATGCGTCGATCCGCGCAATGCAGGCCCATGTCGCGAGTGAAAGCAACACCGTGCAAAGCTCGGAAAACCGCGCGCCCAATACCCTGGAAATCCACTTGCAGCGAGTACTGCTGGATGAGTCGAGCAACAACGTCGCGCTGCGTACCCAACTGACTCAACAACAGAAACAACTGGCCAACCTCGAAGCCCAGCGCAAGCAAGCCCTGGAGATCGAACCGGAACTGACACGCCTTGCCCGAGAGCTGGGCGCCGCCGAACGCAACTACGCGTTGTATGTGGACAACCTGGAGAAATCACGCATCGACCGTGAACTGGATAACAGCCAGATCAGCAACATTGCGGTGATCGAAGAGGCCACCCTGAACCCCGGCCGTATCTTCCCTAAAACCCTGGTGATGCTGGTGCTGGCGGTCCCGTTCGCCGTCGTCGTCGGCCTGCTGGTGATCTACCTGTGCTACCTGCTCGACCAGCGCATCCACGATGGCGGCCTGGCGGAACGCAAGTTCGGCCTGCCGCTGTGGACCACCTTGCCCGAGCTGGACACCAGCACCGCCCAAAGCACCAACGCGTTCAATGCGAGCATCTACCGGCTGTACGGGTTGCTGCAGTTGGAGCGCATCGCCGAGCAGGGCCTGACCCTGGGGCTGACCTCGGCACGTCATGGCGAAGGGGTGACCTTCGTGGTGGAACAACTGCGTCAGTTGCTGCAGGAAAACGGTATCAACGTGCGTGTGGGCGGCGCCGAACCGGCGGCGCCAGGTGAAGTGGTGCTGCTGGACGCCTCGGCGCTGCTGGATAACCGCGATGCGTTTATCAACCTGCGTCGGGCCGACCTGATCGGGCTGGTGGTGGAAGCGCAGAAGAGCACGGTGCCGGTGGTGGAGCACGCGCTGTCGATCCTTAACACCGCGTTCGGCAAGGTCGACGGCATCATCATCAACCGGCGCAAATTCGAAGTGCCGGCCAAGGTGCTGAAAACCATCGCCAAGTACCGGGGGGCGTTCTGATGCGCGTCGCCCTGCTCGCCCCGTTGCCACCGGAGAAAAATGGCATCGCCGACTACGCGAACCATTTCCGCACGGCACTGGAACAACTGGAGGTGACGGTGCTGACGCCGTTGGCCGGGGTGGCGGGCAACAGCGAGGCGATCAAACAGGCCATCGGTGGGTTCGACTGGCACAGCGTGGACCTGGTCCACGCCGAGCTGGGCGGTGGACGGCTGGGGGAGTTCCTGGCCCTGCGCGAATTGCGCAAGGCCTACCCGGCACTGCCCTTGACCGCCACGGTGCATGATCCGGAACGCATCGTCTGGCGGCGTGAGCGCTTGCCATTCCCGTTGAACCTGCTGGAGCGCTTGCCCAGCCCGATGCCACAGGCGGCAGTGGTGCTGGCCGATCCGCTGACCTTGCGTGAAGAGCGCCAGGTCGCCGCCGGCTTGACCCGCTTGATCACCCTCACCCGCCTGGGCGCCGAGTGCCTGGGCCAACGCATGCAACTGCCGGCGGGGAAAGTCGCGGTGATCAACCATGCCAACCTGGCAACTCCATCGGCGCCGTTGCCGCCCCTGGATACGCTGCGCCTGCTGTACTTCGGGTTTATCTACCGGGGTAAAGGCATCGAAGACCTGTTAGAGGCCCTGGCCGGCGTATTCAAGCAGGCCCCCGAATTGCGTGAGCGTATGCGCCTGACCCTGGCCGGTGGCACCGCCGCCGAAATGGCGTTTGGCGCGGGTGGTAATTACCTGGAGCAGTTGAACAAGCAGATCGCTGAACTCGGCTTGGCGGATACCATCGACTGGCAGCTGAACCTGCCGGCCGACGAGATTGCCCAGACCATCCAGGCCCACCATGTGATGGTGCTGCCCTATCGCGAATCGAAAAAACTCGGCCTGCTCGGGCGCCAGCGCGGGACCAGTGGCGCGCTGTCCTGGGCTGCCGCCTGCGGGCGTGGGGCGATTACCTCCGACGCTCGCGCGTTTGCCGAGGAAGTCGCCAGCGGCAACGGTGCCATCTACCCCGAAGGCGATGTGGATGCCCTCAGCGCGCAACTGCTGCGCCTGGCACGCACGCCGCTGCTGGCCCGGGACTGGGCCGAACGCGCCGGCGAAATCGGCCGCGAGCGCTTATGGCCGCTGACCGCGCAAAAGTTCAAGGCATTGTTTGAGCAAGCCATCGAGGGCAGCCACCATGGCGCGTAAACGCACGTACGTCGCCACCCTGGTCGTAGTCGCCGCCCTGGGCCTGACCGCGTTTTTGTGGGGGCGCCAGGCCGATGCCGAGAGCCATGTGCTCAAGGGCAACAAAACCGTGGTGTGGAAGGATTTCCTCGGGGTGAACGCGCAGTTCCTGTGGTTCGCCCCTGAGCGCTATCAGAAGCAGATCGACCGTCTCAAGGCGCTGGGCCTGGAGTGGGTACGCCTGGATTTGCACTGGGACCAGCTGGAGCCGGTCGAAGGGCAGTACCAGGTTGCGACGCTGGATCAGTTGGTGGGCAAACTGCAGGACAACCAGCTCAAGTCGGTGTTCTACCTGGTGGGGTCGGCGCCGTTCGCCACCACTGCGCCGGTGGGTGCGCCGTATCAGGACCAGTACCCGCCAAAAGATCCTAACGTTTTCGCCAACCGCATGGCGCTGTTGGCCCAGCGCTATCCCAGTGTCGACGCCTGGCAGGTGTGGAACGAACCGAACCTGCTGGGCTTCTGGCGCCCGGCAGCCGACCCGGCCGGCTACGCCGCACTGCTGACCACCACCGCCGCCGCGTTGCGCGCAATGAACCCGAGCAAACCGGTGGTGGCCGCCGGCATGGCATTCTTCAGCGAAATGCCCAACGGCCAGAGCATGTTCGATGCCCTCGGCGCCCTGGGCGTGGCCAGCCTCAATACCGTCGTCTCGTACCACCCTTATACCCAATTGCCCGAAGGCAACGACCCGGCCAACCTGGACTTTATCGCCAGGACCACCACGCTCAACCAGGCCCTGCGCAGCGGCGGCGTGCAGACCCTGTGGAGCACCGAATGGGGCTGGTCGACCTACACCGGTCCCAAAGACGCCCAGGACATCATCACCCCACAGGCCCAGGCCGATTACGTGGTGCGCCGCCTGGCGCTGATGAGTGCGCTGGATTATGACCGGATCTTTCTGTTTACCCTCAGTGATCTGGACCAGCGCGCCAGTGTGCGTGATCAGTCTTACGGTTTGCTCGACATCGACGCCAACCCCAAGCCGGTCTACACCGCGCTGAAAAACTTCCTCGACATCAGCGGTCCGACGCTCACCCCCGGCGATCCGCCCAGCGCCGATCAGTTGCCCGACGGCCTGTTCAGCATCGGCTGGACCCGCGCCGACGGGCGCAAGCTATGGTTCTTCTGGGCGGCCGGGGGCGGCAACGCACACCTGCCCAACCTGGCCAGCGCCACCCTGTATGACCCGCTGCGCGGTACGCAAACCCCGGTAAGCGGCACCCATGGACTGACCGTCATGGTCAAGCCGAACCTGCAAATTCTGTTATGGGAGTGAGGCCCGCCATGCGCATTTTATGGATCCTGCCCTACTCGCCCTGGCCCGCCACCAGCGGCGGCAAGACGCGCCAGTTCCACCTGCTGCGCAGCCTGGCGGCGCGGGGGCATCGGATCACCTTGCTGCTGCATGACAAGCATCCGGTGTCCCCTGCCGACCGCCAGGTGCTGGAAGCGTTTGTCGAACAGTTGATCATCCTGCCGCGCCGCCCGTTGCGCAGCCTCAAAACCCTGGTGGCGGGGCTGTTTGCCCCCTACCCGCTGCTGGCCAGCGTGAATGGGCTGGCGGGCGAGTTGCAGGACACCTTCAACTGGTTGCTGGGTGAGCAGTGGGACGTGGTGCAGATCGAGCACAGCTACAGTTTCCAGCCTTACGAAGATGCGCTGGCGCGTAAATCACAGCCCTTTGTGCTGACCGAACACAATGTGGAATCGGCCCTGGGCGCGGCCACCTACGACCGCTTGCCGCGTTGGTCGCTGCCGTTCATTCGCTACGATCAATGGCGCTATGCCCGCTGGGAACGCCGGGTGATGCGCCAGGCCGCGCAGGTGGTGGCGGTCACTCAAAACGATGCGCACACCCTGGAAAAAATCGCCGGCAAACCCGTACCGGTGGTGGTCAATGGCGTGGACTGCGATCACTTCGCCGCCGCCCATCCCGACCCGTCGACACGCCGCGTGCTGTTCCTCGGCAACTATGAATACGCGCCGAACGTGGACGCCATCGAATGGGCCCTGGATGAAATCCTGCCCAAGGTCTGGGCTCGCTGTGCGGATGCGCGCATGAGCGTGTGCGGCTTCGGCATGCCCGGCAGCTGGCGCGAGCGCTGGAAAGACCCGCGTATCGAATGGCAAGGCTTCGTACCCAACCTGCTCGACCTGCAATCGAGCTGTTCGGTGTTCCTGGCGCCGTTGCGCCACGGCGGCGGCTCCAAGCTCAAGGTGCTCGAAGCCCTGGCCGCCGGCCTGCCGCTGGCCAGCACCGAACAAGGCGTGTCGGGGCTGGACCTGGTGGAAGGCCTGGACTACCTCGGTGGGCAAAGCCCCGACGACCTGGCCGATGCCGTGGTGCGCCTGCTGCAATGTCCTGAAGCCGCCGCCCCGATGGGTGAGGCCGGCCGCGCCTATGTGCGCCGCGCCCATGACTGGAGCGTCGCCGCCAGCCAATTGGAGCAGGTGTACGCCAGCCTCGTACCGCTGAGCCAGAGGGAGCCCGCATGCGTATAGGCCTGGATTACCGCACCGTCGGCACCTCGCCGCAATCGGGCATCAGCCGCCAGGTGTATGCACTGGAAAGCGCCCTGCACACCTTGCCGGGCATTGAACTTGAACGGTTTACCGTGGCACCACTGGGCGATGAAACGCGCCTGCAGGCCCACTGCCCGGCGTGGGGCTGTGCCAAGACCGCCATGCACCAGCCGCAGAATCGTCTGCGCTTTGAGGCCGGTTTTCTGCCGCGTGCCTTGCGCGAGGAGCGTATCGACCTGTACATCAGCACCTTCAACATGGGCCTGCCGTTGCCGCCCAAGCCGAAGGGTTTGCGCACGGTGGTGCTGCTGCATGACCTGTTCCAGATCACCCTGGACAACTACCATGCCAACCGCTTGAAGGCGCTGATCTACAAGACCAGCGATCGCCTGTCGATTGCCTACGCGGTGCACAGCGCCGACCGCGTGTGGACGCCGTCGCAATACAGCGCCGATGAAACCGCGCGGCTGTTTCCCAAGGCGGTGGGCAAGATTCGTGTGCTGCCCAATCAGGTCGATGGCTTTGCCGGGCTGGTGGCGGACCTGAGCCGGCATCAATTGCCCGAGCGCTACTGGCTGCTGGTGGGCACCCGCGAGCTGCGCAAGAACGTGCCGTTTTTGGTGGACGCCTGGCAGCAGGCGCGGCGCCAATCCCCTTCGGTGCCGGAGTTGGTGCTGGTGGGCAGTTTGGAACACTTGCCCGAAGCCCAGCGCACATTGCCGGGGATTCGCGCGCTGAGCGGCGTGTCGGACGCCGAGTTGCAGGGGCTGTACCGCCAGGCGTCACGCCTGTGGCAGCCGTCCTATGCCGAAGGCTTTGGCCTGCCGGTGATCGAGGCCCTGAGCGTCGGTACGCCGGTGGCGGTGGCGAGCGGCACTTCGCTGGATGAAATCACCCCGCCGTCTGCCCCGCGGTTTTCGCCCACCGATGGCCCGGCGCTGGTGCAATTGATGCTCAGCCTGGGCGCGCGGCCGGAGGAAGACTGCGCCGAGCAACGGCGCCTGTGGGCGCAACGTTTCAACCATCATGCTTATCGCCAGCGCCTGGCCGAACTGATCGAGGAACTTCAGTGAGAGTGAACCTGGCAAGCCTCGTCGCGATCCTCTTCGGCCTGCTGTTTGGCGCCCTCGCCCTGTTGCTGTCGCCGGCCAAGGCGTTTCTCGCCGTAGTCGGCCTGGCCGGGGCGGTGACCATCCTGCGCTTTCCGTTCTGGGGCCTGTTGCTGTTTGCCCTGATCGCCACGTTCATGCCGTACTCGACCCTCAACCTGGGGATCCGCAGCACCGTCAGCGAAGCGATTCTGGCCCTGACCTGGGGCGCGGTGCTGTGGCACAACTTCCTGGCACGCCTGCCCGATACGCCCAGCCTGACCCGCCGCCCCACCGACCAGATGCTGCTGTGGCTGATGCTGTTCAGCGTGTTCCCGTTCATCGTCGGCCAAGTCACCGTCCACGCCGACAGCAGCGGCGTGGCCAACTGGCTGCGCTGGTTGCTGAGCCTGTCGGCGGTGTTCCTCTGCGCCAGATTGCTGGTGGACCGCAAGCAGCGTGAATCCTTGGTGATCGCCCTGTTGCTGGGCAGCCTGGCGATGCTGGTGCTGTCGATTGCGGTGTTCGTGCGCACGCGCTCCGGGGCCGGCATTGCGCCGATTCTGGCGTTGTTCAACTACGGCAACTTCGACATGTTGAAATTCGGCCTGGAGGCCATGTCTTCGCGCATGGGTTCGCCGTGGATGCACCCGAATGCCATCGGCGGAATCATGGCATTGCTGCTGCCCCTGGCCTTCTGCTTCGGCGTGACCGAACAGGGCTGGAAACGTGCGCTGGGCCTGGGCGTCGCCTGCCTGGGCGCGGCCGCGTTGCTGTTGGCCAGCAGCCGCGGCGCGATGGTCAGCCTGGCGTTGGTGCTGGTGTGGATGGCTACGCGCCGCGTGCCCTACACCGGGCGCCTGCTGATGATCGGCGCGGCGCTGACCGTGGCACTGGTAATGGCCTACCCACCGTTGCAGGAACGCCTGGCGACGATTTTCTCCTCGGACAACGCCAGTACCGAAGTGCGGTTCGACGAGTACCGCATGTTCCCGCAGGCGGTGGTGTCCTATCCGTTCGGGATCGGCTTCAAGGTTGACCCGCCGGTACCGGGCACCCACCTGTTGGGGATCTCCAACCTGTGGCTGAACTTCATCTACAAGACCGGCATCGTCGGCATGCTGTTCTTTGTGGCGGTGACCGTGCGCTGGTGGCGTGAGGCGCGTCCGCAAAAAGGCCCGATCCGCCTGACCAAGGACAATGCCCTGTGGCTGGGCACCACCGGCGGGATTCTGTCGGCGCTGGTCAGCGGCCTGTTCGACCACTACTTCAGTTTTGCGGTGGTGATGGTGGCGTTGTTCTGGCTGATGGTGGGCATCAATGTGCTGGAGGCGCGGCGGTTGTTTCCGGCGCGGCTGCCGCAGGTGAAGACCGTGGCTTACCGCAAACACCTGCCTGATAGGGCACGGCCCTGATGCTCGGCTCCGCCGCCTGGCTGACCCTGGCGACCCTGGTGGGCCTGTGCCTGGGATTCGCCCGTGAATGGTTGCTGGTGGCGGCCTGGGGCGCCGGAGAGCGCAGCGATGCCTTCCTGATCGCGCTGTTTTTGCCGGAAGCGCTGCGCATGTCGTTGGCCGGCGGTGTGCTGAGCGCCGCCGCGCTGCCCTTGTACCTGCAACGCAAGCATGGCGAACGCCTGGAGTGGCTGGCGGTGCTGTTCCCGGCGTTGCTGCTGATCGCGCTGGTCATCAGCCTGCTGCTGACGCTGTTGGCGCCGTGGCTGGTGCAAATGCTCGGCCCGGGGTTGGCCGACACCGCCACAGTCTTGGCCAGCAGCAACCTGCAGATCGTCGCGTGGTGTGTGCCGGGCTTGATGTTGCATGGGCTGTTCAGCATTCCCTTGCAGGCCGGCGAACGTTTTGTCCTCGCGGGGCTGGGCTCGTTGCTGTTCAACCTGCCACCGGTGACGTACCTCGCCCTCGCGGGCACTACCAGCCAACCGCACGCGCTGGCCCTGGCCTGCCTGGCCGGCAGCCTGTTGATGCCGCTGGCGCTGTTGCCCTCGGTGTGGCGCCAAGGCTGGCGGCCGTGGCACTGGCAACTGTCCTTCGCGCCCCTGCGGGAGCTGGGCCAACGCATCGGCCCGCTGTTGCTGAGCAATGGCGCCAGCCAGGGGTTGGCGCTGATCGAGCGGCTGGTGGCGTCGCTGCTGGGCGAAGGCGCGGTGACCTGGGTCAACCTGGCGCGCAAGCTGATGAACCTGCCGCTGATTGCGCTGATGAGTCTCAACCAGGTACTGCTGGGCATGATGAGCCGCCGCCAGGGCGATGAGCGTCTGGCCCTGCTCAAGCGCGGCCTGGAAACCGCCAGCGTGCTGACCCTGCCCGCCGGCGTCGGCCTGGTGGCGGCAGCCCCGAGCCTGGTGGCATTGCTGCTGCCCAGGCAATCGACGGATTCGCCATTGCCGCTGCTGCTGGCCTGGTTTGCGGTACCGTTGGTGTTCGGCGCCTGGAACGCCTTGCTCGCGCGCTATGCCTACGCCGCCGGTGATACGCGCCAGCCACTGCGCTGCGAGCTGCTCGGCAGCCTGGTCAACGTGTTGCTGTTGGCTGCCCTGCCCCTTGTGTTCGGCCTGGCCGGCATCCCCTTGGCCGCACTGGCCGGCGTGCTCTGCACCGCACTGTTGCTGATGCAGCGCCAGGCCTTGCTCGACGCCCTGCCCTGGGCCCGGCACTGGCTGCTCAGTGCACTGCTGATGGGGCTGGCGGCGCTGATGCTGTTTGGTATTGAGGGCGTGTGGCTGCAACTGGGGCTGAGCACCCTGGCGGGCGCCGTGGTGCTGCTCGGCATGGGGCTGTGGCTCAAGCCGTGGCGCAAGGCATGAATGATCGATCGGGAGCACTCAGGTGAAAAATCGCTGGATTCAAATGGATATCGCCAAGGGCATCGGCATCCTGGTGATCGTGTACGCCCACAGTTGGTTTGTCGCCACGTCGCCGGACTTGATGTACCCGATCCTGGCGTCGTTCGTACTGCCGTTGTTCTTCTTTCTGTCGGGGGTGTTTTTCAAACCTGAACAGCCGTTTGTCGAGATGGCGGTGCGTAAGGCCGACGGCCTGCTCAAGCCGTTTTTCTTCAGCATGCTGGTGTATGTGATCGTGCGCGATGTGCTGCGCGGCCAACCGCTGCTGCCGGATATCGGCGGCGTGCTGTACGCCTCGGTGGACACCATCCCGTGGCAGGCGCTGTGGTTTTTGCCGCACTTTTGGGTGGCGATCCTGTTCAGTTGGGCGGTGCTGCGGCTGATCCAGCGCCTGCCGCTGGCGGTGAGCTGTGCAGTGATGCTGGTGCCGCTGCTGATCGGCATCTGGATGCTGCCGTGGTTCTGGCAACTGCCGGTGACTCTCGGCGGGCAAACCTGGGTGCTGCCCGGCTTGCCCTTCAGCCTGGATATCACCCTGATCAGCAGCGCGTGTTTCGTCTACGGCTACCTGCTGCGCGACTGGCTGCGTACCCATGCGGGCTCCCTGCTGACCCTGCTGGTGTCGGGGGTGCTGTTCGCGGCGGTGTTCCTCTACCGGGGCGACACCATGGACCTGGCGCAGCGTCGCTACGACCACTGGCTGTGGACCAGCCTGCTGGCGGTGATTGGGGTGTACCTGTGCTGGGCGTTGGCGCGGATGCTGATGGCGTCGGCCCTGATCACCCGGGTCATGACCTACATCGGCCAGTCGACCCTGATCCTGCTGATCTTCCATGGGGAGATCCAGCACAAGACATTCGATTTGATGGAGCGTCTGGGGCTGCACGCGTTTGTCGCGGCCTGTATCGGCTTTGTGGTGGCGGTGGTGGTGCCGTTGTTGATCGGGGAAGTGATCAAGCGGGTGGCGTTCCTGCGGTTTTTCTACTTTCCATTTCCGCAGCGCAAGGCTGCCGGATAACGGTAGGAGCGAGCGTGCTCCTACCGAGTATGGGGTTCAGTCATCCAGTTGTTGCGCGGCGGGCTTGCCGGCGTGTTTCGCCGGCTTGGCGCCCTTGGCCGGAGCCGGTGCAACGGGCTCGGGTTCCGGGGCGGCGGCGGTTTCTTTCTCGGCCATCGGCATCTGGTCGATGGCGCTGAAAAACTCTTTCAAGTCGAGGGTATCCGGTGGCACGGTCTTCTCGACTTTCTTCTCGCCATCCTTGCCCACCAGGATCACTTTGGTGCCGCTGCCGGCGCCCAGTTTGAGGGCGCGGATCAGCGCATTGGTCTCGGGCGGCGTGAGCTTCTTGTTGTCCTTGGGGTCCTTGGCGAACTTCTCCCCTTCGGCACCGATGCTGCCGAACTTCACGGTGTAGAACACCATGCTGCGCTCTTCAAAGGACTGCTTGGTGGCAGGCTCGTCCAGTTGTTTCTTGAGGGTCGCCAGTGTGTCGTTGCCGGAATCAAGCTCCACCACCACCAGTGGCCGGGCTTTGCCCAGGTCCTGCTTAAGCGGGTTGATATCATCAGCAGCCAACAGCGGCCCCGTAAAAGCCATCAAGGTAGCCAGGGTCAGCGACCGGATGAGCATGCGCACCTCCTTTGAATTCCATGCAGGGTTCTTGAGTTTCATGTCTGCGACAGTCAAATTCAAGGATGATTCCTACACCGCGTTCAGAAAGCGTAGGCCAGGACGCCCGCTCCGCAAGGACTTGGCGGCGACATGCGGCATTGTTTCCTTTGATTGCACAAACATTACGAGACCTTCCCGCCCGGCCAATGGCGGGCAAAGACAGGCGCCACGATCGGGTCGGCATCCACCTGCGCCAGGGTCTGGGCAAAACCTGGCGCCAGGGCAGTCAAGGCCTCACGCGCCTCATCCCAGCGCGACACCGCCGCCGCCATGATGCCCAGCGCATTCGGTGCGCCGTCGGGCGCGAACAGTTGGCCGGCAAACTGTTCGGCAAACACCACCCAGGCCTGGTGCAGATAGCGGCGGGTGCCGGTGGTCAATTGCGTCTGCACCGCTTCATCGGCGTTGCCCAGCCAGCGTTGCGGGTAGTCGATGATGCCGATCGCCGAATAACAATTGGCCGCGATGTACACCAGGCCGCGGATGATCTGGTCACGGTCGCCGCCCAGCAGATGCGCATCGGGAAACGCCAGGCCCAGGTGGATCAGGATCGCGGCACTTTCCGTCAGCACCTGCCCATCGGGGGTGACCAGGGTGGGCACCTGTTTGAGCGGGTTGATACGGGCAAGCTCGTCGCTGCCCTCGCCGTCGGCCCAGGAGGCGGCGTCTACTCGTCGCCATGGTACCGCGCACCGCTGCAGGGCGATTTCGATCATGCAGGAGCCGGATTCGTCGATGCCATAGAGTGTGTACATGAGTCTTTCCTCCTATCGTTGCAGTTTCGCCTGCAAGTTGACCTTCACCTGCGGCCATTCCGAATCGATGATGCTGAAACGCACCGAGTTGCGCTTGCGCCCGTCGGGCATGATGCGTTCGTGACGCACGATGCCTTCCTGCACGGCGCCCAGGCGCAGAATCGCAGCACGGGACTTTTCATTGAGTTCGTCGGTGGTAAATTGCACGCGCACGCAGTCCAGCACTTCGAACGCGTAGGTCAGCAGCAGAAGCTTGGCTTCGGTGTTAATGGCGCTTTTTTGCGTGGATTGCGCCAGCCAGGTATGGCCGATCTCCAGCTTGCGATTGACCCGGTCGACCTTCCAGAACCGCGTGCTGCCGACCACCTGGCCGGTGTCGCGACGCACGAGGGTGAAAGGGATCATGCTGCCCGCCTCGCGCCCGGCCAAGGCGGTGGCGATGTAATTATCGACGGTATCCGGGCCCGGTACGTGGGTGACCTTGAGGTTCCACAACTCGCCATCGGCCGCAGCAGCAAGCAAGGCGGCCGCATGTTCGCGTTGCAGGGGTTGGAGTTCGACCGTGGTGCCGGTCAGGGTGAGCAGGGTCATGGAGCGCTACGCCGTCTGGTGATCATCAGAGGCCAAGAGTGCAGGCTCTCACCAGGGTGAATCAAGGATTTTAGAACAGGCCCATTTGCCCGCCGACCAGGGTGCTGAAATCGTCACTCACGAACGGCAGTATCGCATCCGCGACCGGTTGCAATTGCCTGGTGACGTAGTGGTCGTAATCAATCGGCGCCTGGCGTACTTCCAGCGGTTCGGGGCCGTTGACGCTGATCACGTAGCGGATCCAGCCGCCGCGCTGGTACTGGCGTGGGCGCCCCAGGCGGTCGTTGTATTCATCGGCCAGGCGCGCCGCGCGTACATGGGGCGGCACGTTGCGCTCGTAGTCGTCCAATTGGCGGCGCAGACGCTTGCGGTAGATCAGCAGTTCATCGAACTCGCCGCTCAAGGTGCGGCGCACGTAGTCGCGTATGTAGTCCTGATGGGGCTGGCGGTGGAAGATGCGCTGGTAGAGTTCCTGCTGGAACCGGCGGGCCAGGGGCGACCAGTCGCTGCGTACGGTCTCCAGGCCTTTGTAGATCATCTCTTCGCTGCCGTCGGCACGTACCACCAGGCCGGCGTAGCGCTTCTTGCTGCCCTCCTCCGCGCCGCGAATGGTCGGCATCAGGAAGCGGCTGAAGTGGGTTTCGTATTGCAGCTCCAGGGCACTTTGCAGGCCGAACGCGCTGTGCAGGTGCTCACGCCACCAGGCGTTGACGTGCTTGACCAGCGCCTGGCCGATACGGCTGGCGTCGTCCTGGGAATGCGCGCTGCCGAGCCACACGAAGGTGGAGTCGGTGTCGCCGTAGATCACCTCATACCCCTGGGCTTCAACCAGTTCGCGGGTCTGGCGCATGATCTGGTGGCCGCGCATCGTGATCGACGAAGCCAGGCGTGTATCGAAAAAGCGGCAACCGCTGGAACCGAGTACGCCGTAGAACGCATTCATGATGATTTTCAGCGCCTGGGACAGCGGCGCGTTGTGCTCACGCTTGGCCTCTTCGCGACCTTCGGAGACACGCGCAACGATGGCCGGCAGGCAGTGCCGGGTGCGAGAAAAGCGTGCGCCGCGAAAGCCTTCCACTGAGTCGCTGTCGTCGGGGTGCTTGAGGCCTTCGATCAGGCCCACCGGGTCGATCAGGAAGCTGCGGATGATCGACGGGTAGAGGCTTTTGTAATCGAGCACCAGCACCGATTCGTAGAGGCCGGGGCGCGAGTCCATGACAAACCCGCCGGGGCTGGCCTGGGGCGGTTTGTCGCCCAGGTTCGGCGCGACGAAGCCCTGGCGGTGCATCAGCGGCATGTACAGGTGGGTAAATGCCGCTACCGAGCCGCCGTTGCGGTCGGCCGGCAACCCGGTGACGCTGGCGCGCTCGAGCAGGAACTTGAGCAGCTCGGTCTTCTCGAAAATCCGCGTGACCAGCTCGCAGTCCTTGAGGTTGTAACGCGCCAGGGCGGGCTTGTCCTCGGCGAACATGCGGTTGATTTCGTCCATGCGTTGATACGGTGTGGAGATGTCCTTGCCCTCGCCGAGCAGGGTTTGCGCGACGTTTTCCAGGCTGAAGGATTCGAAGCTCCAGGTGGCCGAACGCAAGGCTTCGATACCGTCGATAATCAGGCGCCCCGCGGCCGCGGCGAAGTAATGGTTGCGGCTGCCGTGTTCGCGCCAGGCCATGGGCTCATCGCCGCGACCGAGCATCAACGGCACGTTGAGGCGCTGGGCATGTTCGTGGAGTACGCGCAGGTCGAACTGCACCACATTCCAACCGATGATTGCATCGGGGTCATGGGTGGCGAGCCATTGGTTGAGGCACTCGAGCAGTTGGACGCGGGTGTCGCAGTAGTCGAGCTTGAAATCCACCGCGTCAGTCTTGTTCGGCGGGCCGAGCATGTACACCTGGCGTTCGCCGCAGCCTTCGAGGGCGATGGAGTAGAGGTCGCCCTGGGCGGTGGTCTCGATGTCCAGGGACACCAGCTTGAGCGGCGGCCGGTAGTCGGGCGCGGGCTTCATCTGCGCGTCGCACAGGGCGCCACCGGCATCCGCTGTACCCCCGAACCAGACCGGAGCGGTGATGAAACGCTCCATCATGTAGCGCTCGGGCGGGCGTACATCGGCTTCGTAGACATCGACACCGGCGGCGCGCAGGCGCTTTTCCACGTCCATCAACTGGCGGTGCTGGCGCGTGTAAAGGCCCAGGACCGGGCGGTGATGGAAATCGCAGAGTTGCAGCGAGCGCAATTCGATATCGCGTTCGCCCTTGAGCAACCAATCCAGCGGCTTGCGATGGACCTCGGGAATAAACATCACCGAGGTCTGCACGGGTAGGCGGATAAACCGTGGTCCTTGGTCTGTGGCCAGCCAGAAACTGACCTCCGTGCCCGCCGGGGTGTCGCGCCAATGCCGGGTCAGGACAAAACCCTGCTGTAAATCCACCGTACCGCACCTCTGGAATAGCTTTCAGGCGTTGATTCTACGCGGCATCTGCGCAAACGCGGCAGGTAAACGCGCACGCAGACTGCAATCTGACAAATTTGTTGCACAGCGTTAATAATAATTACTATCATCTGCGCCGGAGTCGTATTCGCGCAGTGAGGAAGCGCAACGCCTGTTGCCCCCTCTTCTCACATTGACGGTTCGCCGTCAGGATCGACCATGCCCACCCGTAGCCCATTCGCTGTGCCGTTTTGTCCGACCTTGCTCGCCCTTTGCTGTTCCCTGAGCCTTGCCGCCCATGCTGCAACCCCGGTCAACCCGCAGGATGCGAACAACCGTCAGGACGGCAGCACACTGGAATTGGGTGCCACCACTATCAACGCCGACGGGCCCGGACCGGGTGCCCTTCCCCCCGTGTACAGCGGCGGTCAGGTGGCACGCGGTGGTCAATTGGGAGTGCTGGGCAACCAGGACATCATGGACGTCCCCTTCAGCATGGCCTCCTATACCGAAAAATTGATTCGTGATCAGCAGGCCGAGACCGTCGGCGATGTGCTGCTCAATGACTCGTCGGTGCGCCAGGCGTCGGGGTATGCGAACCAGGCGCAGACCTTCATGATCCGTGGCCTGCCGTTGAACGGCGATGACATTTCCTACAATGGCTTGTACGGCATCCTGCCACGTCAGATCATCTCTACCGACGCGCTGGAGCGTGTGGAAGTGTTCAAGGGGCCCAACGCGTTTATCAACGGCGTGACACCGGGCGGCTCGGGGATCGGCGGCGGCGTGAACCTGCAACCCAAGCGCGCCGATGATGTACCGCTGCGTCGCTTCAGCACGGATATCAGCAGCGATGGCCGTGTAGGCGAACACGTGGATATCGGCCAGCGGTTCGGCGAAGACAATCGTTTTGGTGCACGGGTAAACCTGTCCCAACGCGAAGGGGATACCGGTATTGAAGATGAAAGCCAGCGTTCCAAACTGTTTGCCCTCGGCCTGGATTACCGCGGCGATGCTTTGCGCGTATCGAGTGATTTTGTCTATCAAAAGCAGCGCATCAACGGCGGGCGCAATTCGGTATTCCTGGGTACCGCCACCCATGTACCGGATGCGCCTTCAGCAGACACGAACTATGCGCCGAGCTGGAGCAGTACCAACCTTGAAGACACCTTGGGGATGCTGCGCGCCGAGTATGACCTGAACGAAAACTGGACGGCTTATGCGGCAGCCGGTGCCAAACACAGCCGTGAAATGGGCCAATATTCATCGGTGACCCTGACCGATAACCTCGGCAATGCCACATCCAGCCGCTCGACCATCGCGCACGAAGAAGACAACTCCAGTCTAATGAGCGGCCTGAACGGAAAATTCCAGACCGGCGCCGTCAGCCATCGACTTAACTTCGGCCTCGCGGGCATTTGGACCCAGGCACGTAACGCCTATGTGTTCAACGGCTCACCGAGTGCGACCAATATCTACGCGCCTGTGACTGGCGCACCACCGACCCTCAACAACCCGCGCAATACCCCAGGCACCGATTTCAGCGACCCGACCATTACCGCCAAGACATTCGTGCGCAGCGTAGCCGTCTCCGACACCCTGGGCTTCTTCGATGACCGCCTATTGGTGACCGTCGGCGCACGTCGCCAGCAGATGGTGGTTCAGGGTTACAACTACATGAGCGGTACACGCACCGCCAACTATGACGAATCGATCACCACGCCGGTCTACGGCATTGTGTTCAAGCCATGGGAACACGTGTCGGTGTACGCCAACCGCATCGAAGGCTTGGCCCAAGGACCGGTTTCCCCGCTCGTGGCAGGCACCCGCACTGTGATTGGCGGCGGGCAGGCCTACGCGCCCGCTCGCTCCAAGCAGATCGAAGCGGGCGTCAAAGTGGACATGGGTACCTATGGCGCTACCTTAGGGGTTTATCGTATCGAGCAGCCTGGAGCAGGTTACTCGGAGGTCGTCGATGCAACCACCGCACGCTACGTTCGTGAAGGCCAGCAGATCAATAAAGGCGTCGAATTGAATGTCTTCGGCGAACCGGTCAGCGGCCTGCGTTTGCTGGGTGGTGTGACCATGATGAAGACCGAACTCAAGGACACACAGAACGGTGCCAACGATGGCAACCGCGCCATTGGTGTACCGTCCTTCCAGCTCAACGCGGGCGTGGACTGGGATGTACCCACCCTGCAAGGCGTGACCCTCAACGGGCGCATGCTGCGCACCGGTGGCCAGTACGCGGATGCAGCCAACAACTTGAGCCTGCCGGCCTGGAACCGCTTCGATATAGGCGCGCGCTATACGTTCACGCTGGACCAGCGTGATGTAACTCTCGGGGTTACTGTGGAAAACGTCGCTAACGAAAAATACTGGGAATCGGCTCAGGGCGGGTTCCTGAGCCAGGGCGATCCTCGCGTAGCCAAGTTGTCCGCGACGGTGGATTTCTAACCGTAAGGCCAGGTCACTCCCCCGTGGACACTGGAAACGACAAGGACGGGCATCCGTTAATGATGCCCGTTATGCGGCTCACGCCCTACGTGCTTTGCTCAAATAGTTTTCGATATTGCCCATCTGCTCGTCCCAGCCACGGGAGTTCATCTTGAAGGCCTTTTGCCGACGAGCCTCCGGCACCGCGTTGAAACCGGATTCAACCACGCGCAGCAAAATGCCCGGCGCCCGATCCTCAATGGTGAATTCCACCAGTGTCGGGGTTTCCTTGTCGTAGTCGACGCCCTTTTCTACCGCGAAGGGGTGCCACCAGAAAGAGAACAACGTTTGCGGCAGGATGCGTTCGATTTTGGCTTTCCAGATCACGTGTTCGTAACCTGGGTAGGTAATCGGCGCCTCTATGGTTTCCCCTGCGACAAAGGCTTTGCCCTTGAGGGCGATACCAAACCAATCGCCGAATTGCTCGGCATTGGCGAGCGCTTCCCAGACCTGTTTACGTGAAGCGTTCAGCAGAACTTTTCGCTCAATGCGATCTAATACGTGCATAAGTCACCTCCTCCATTGACAGTAGGCGACACCAAATAATGCGCAACCTCAGGTTGTAAGCAATCATGATGACCCCGTCCTTGAACCGGCAATACGTTTATGACTGACCCATTGAATGGAAGTTGCTTCTGCAAAGGTGTCCGCTATCAGGTGGACCAGTTGGACATGCCTATCAGCCACTGCCACTGCGCAAGCTGCCGCAAAATACATGCGGCGCCGTTTGTCGCCACTGCAGGCGTAACGCGCGAACATTTTCGCTGGACACTGGGGGAGGAACTGTTGGCGTCCTTTGAATCTTCGCCGGGCAAGCTCAGGCATTTCTGCTCGCGCTGTGGCTCACATCTGATAGCCGAACGTGGGCATCAGCCCCATGTGATCGTGCGGGTGGCGACGCTGGACGATGATCCGGGCGCCAGGCCCACCTCGCACATCTGGATGGCCCATGATGTGCCCTGGCTTGCCCATGAAGGCATAGAGCAATGGGACGAGTGGAAGGCATGATTTAGACGTGGGGGTCACCTGGCGCTTTTGCCGGCGTCGCATATTGCGGCTTCAGGTGACCGTCCTGGTCGAGTAGCCACGCATCCATGATTTGCCGCACCACCGGACCCGCGACGCGACCACCGGCCTCACCGTTTTCGATCATCACCGAAATCACTATCTTCGGATGTTCGGCCGGAGCGAAGCCAACGAACAACGCGTTGTCGCGATGGCGCTCCAGGGTTTTTTCGCGGTTGTAACGCTCGCCTTGCTTGATCGCAACCACTTGCGCAGTACCGCTCTTGCCGGCAATGCGGTATTGCGCGCCTTGTGCGGCGGCCCGGGCGATACCTCGCGGGTCATGCATCACCAACTGCATACCGTGGTTGACCTGCTCCCAATCACGCGGATCCTTGAGGACGACGTTGGGCATGGGGTTCTGGTCCACCGGCGGCTCACCATTGATCGTCTTGGCCAGGTGCGGGCGATTCCACACACCCTTGTTGGCGATCAACGCCGTGGCCTGGGCCAATTGCAGAGGAGTGACTTGCATATACCCCTGGCCAATGCCGAGGATCACGGTTTCGCCCGGGAACCAGGGTTGGCGCCGCGTGGCGCGCTTCCAAGCCTGGGATGGCATCAAGCCAGCGGACTCTTCGAACATGTCCAGGGAGACTTTCTGGCCAAGGCCAAACTCCGCCAGGTAGTCGTGCAGGCGGTCGATGCCGAGCTTGTGAGCAAGGTCGTAAAAGTAAGTGTCGTTGGAACGCATGATGGCAGCGTCCATGTCTACCCAGCCGTCGCCGCTGTGGTTCCAATTGCGGTATTTGTGGTCAAAGTCGGGGAGCTGGTAGTAACCGGGGTCGAATACACGGGTCTGTGGGGTGACGACACCGCTGTCGAGACCAGCGATGGCCACTTCCGGCTTGATGGTCGAGCCAGGCGCATAGAGCCCCCGGAGCACACGGTTGAAGAGCGGCCGGTCAATGGAGTCGTGCAGCGCGGCATATTCCTTGAAACTGATGCCGGTGACGAACAGGTTCGGGTCAAAACTCGGCTTACTGACCATGGCCAGTACTTCGCCGGTTTGCGGATCGAGGGCAACCACTGAGCCACGGCGATCACCCAGGGCTTCTTCCGCAGCTTCCTGGAGCTTCACGTCGAGGCTCAGGACGATATTTTTGCCAGGAATCGGGTCGGTGTGCTTGAGCACACGGAGTACGCGGCCCTGGGCATTGGTCTCAACCTCTTCGTAGCCGACATGACCATGCAGTTCGGACTCGTAGAAACGCTCGATACCGGTTTTGCCGATGGACTGCGTGCCACGGTACTCCACCGAGTCGAGGGCTTTGGATTCTTTCTCATTGATCCGCCCCACATAACCGATGGAGTGGGCAAAATGCGCACCCAGCGGGTAGTGACGGACGAATTGCGGCTCTACATCTACTCCTGGCAGGCGGAACTCATTCACCGCCAGCAATGCGATTTGCTCTTCGGTCAACTCGTAAAATAATGTCACCGGAACGAATGGGTGGCGTGCCTGCTTCAGGGCCTTGTCGAACAACGCACGGTCTTCGACAGGCAGGTGCAGCAAGTTGACGATGGCGTCGAGTTCGCCCTTGAGGTCAGTAGTGCGCTCGCGGGTGATGGTCAGGTTGTAGCTGGGTCGATTGTCAGCCAGCACCACGCCATTACGGTCATAGATAAGGCCGCGCGTCGGAGTGATGGGCAGCACATGGACGCGGTTGTTTTCAGAAATCGTGGAGTGGTAGTCGAACTGTACGACTTGAAGGAAATACATACGCCCCACCAGGGCACACGTAATGCCTATCACCAACAATGCACAAGCGAGCAGGCGCTTGTTGACCAGGCGGTTTTCTTTTTCGTGATCTTTAATCGGTATCGGTTCAGGCATTTCTACAGCATCTCGTTGAAGAAGGTCGACGCCGCATCCTGCGATGAAAGATCAGTCCTTGGGAAATGAGCTGCACCATACCAAAAATGCAGAAACACTTTGCATTGAATTCCCCAACGGCACTCTGAAGTGAGTTCCCTCTCGACGGGTTCGGTGATACGGCAGCTGCCCTTGAAGATAGTCAACAGCTCATCCGCCTAGGCGTACCCACTTTTCCAGCGCGCAAAACAAAACCCCATCTGCTCTCGCAAATGGGGTTTCGGAATTTAATCTTGACGATGACCTACTCTCACATGGGGAAACCCCACACTACCATCGGCGATGCATCGTTTCACTGCTGAGTTCGGG
>Ga0213824_1000107_pt1 | contig 69461 bp, 62 predicted proteins | sample MC6MC0906MG_FD_179892 | JGI IMG/M metagenome (GOLD analysis project Ga0213824, IMG submission 179892) | Enriched soil aggregate microbial communities from Iowa State University, Ames, United States - MC6-MC0906-MG | ecosystem: Environmental > Terrestrial > Soil > Unclassified | place: USA: Iowa...
CTCATTCTTAGTTTCCAGGCATTCCTTATCCTTTAAAAACTGCTGGTAAGCATGTCTTATCCCTTTGTTTGCAGTCTCCCGCAGATCCTTGGTGGTCTGATAGAGGTTCATCATATAATAATAGACTTTGTAAGCAGCTCTAGGCTGAAAGAGAGTATTCCTGCCACCCAGCCTTTTCATGGCGCCCTCAGACTGCTTAAATGCTTCCTGTATATAGTAATCGATCATTCGGTCAACCGCTTCCCTTAAATCAGCAGCCAGTCCTTTATTGATTCCGGAATAGGCACCAAAGGTTTGGGATTTAATCGCCATCAAAGCAGCCGCAAACCCATAAAGCTCCTCGCTTCCTCCGGAAAGCCCGGAGCCCCTTAATAAATTACCCCTGTGATTTATATATCCGGCAAAACTCTCCGCCGATTCAAGATCAGAAGGAGAATAAACCGTATTTTTTCCCATAGAAGAAATGGAGGCCTTAGCACCAGATGTCTTATTCCCTGGAAAACTGCTCCCATCCAGGGCGGACAGGGGGACCTCCCTTCGCATCCGCCAGGCATACCGGGGATCATTCTTTATCCGTCCCTCCCCGGCAGGCTGATAGATCATCCCTTGTTCTGCTTCATTTCCGGATTCATTTACCGGGATTCTAATGCTGCCCGGATTTAAATTAGCCGTATCACCGGCATGTTCTTGTTCTTCAAAAACCCTATCCAGCTCCACGCTGCTTAGAGTATTTCCTGTAACACTGCGGTAAAGCGCACCTTTTAAAGCCGCCATGGAGCTATGGGACCCGAAACTCCCAAAGAGTATTTTCAGTTCCCCCATGCGCGCCTCCAGCACCTTCATAAGGATATCCGATAAAACGTTTTCCAGTGCAGCAAGCTGATCCTCCTGTACTTTTGCCGTAGTATTTTCAAGGATTGCCTGCAGCAGTTCCTTATAAATCACTGCAAGATACTCCAGTTCCTCAGGGAAGGGCTTTAAGTCAGAGGGACTCCACGACAGGATACCCTCCCATGCCAAATCAGCCTCTTCCTTTCCCCACATTTTATCGAGATCAGAAAGCTCATCAGTGCTTAGCTTATAATAGGCACTTTCATCTGACAGGGCGGCTGTATCTCTGGCAGATCTTGTTTCCCTTCTGTCTTCCCCGCCTTCCTCGCTTTTTTTCTCACGGTTTTCCTCTACGTTCCGGCTCAGTTCTTCCATAAACCGCTCACTAGCCTCAATCCGCCCTTTTAAATCCTCTTCCTCCACGGCCCGCTGAATGTCCACGGCCGCAGGTTCACCTTTTGGAGCCGTAGCAGACGGTTGATCCTGTGCCTTTATCTCCATGTATTCACTCCCTTTTGGTTCCTTTCACATCAATCAGTCTTTTTCATCCTGATAGACGATCCGGCCTCCGCAGATGGTATATTTCACCTTTCCAAACAATCGTTCTCCTGTAAACGGAGAATTAGAAGACTTGGAGGCATATTCTCCTACTGTCCATTCCTCATTAGGATCGAAAATTACCAAATCTGCAGCACATTCTTCCTCTATGCACCCAAAATCCAGCCGGTACAGTTTCGAAGGATTGAAACTCATCTTTTTCATCAGCTCCATCATAGTCAGATGTCCGGGGCGGACTAAGTTTGTCACACCAAGTCCCAGCGCAGTTTCAAGCCCGATGATTCCGCTTGGGGCCTGGGTCAGTTCCTTTGCCTTTTCCTCGGCACTGTGGGGTGCGTGATCCGTGGCTATGATATCGATACTTCCGTCCTTAAGTCCCTGGATTATGGCCTTGCGATCCTTTTCCGTCCGAAGGGGAGGATTCATTTTTGCCAGGGTCCCATGTTTTAATACCGCGTCCTCTGTGAGAGTGAAATGATGGGGTGTCACCTCCGCATACACATGAGCTCCCAGCTCCTTTGCAAGCCTCACCATCTTAACGGAGGCGGCGGAACTGATATGCTGGATATCTACCGTTGCACCGGTATGAAGGGCGATCATACAGTCCCGGGCAACCAGGCTGTCCTCCGCCAAAGCCGGGGAACCAAAGATTCCAAGCTGTTCGGATACTTTACCGTGGTTAATACCATTATTTATGATAAAAGCGGGATCTTCCTCGTGAAAGCTCAATGGAACGTTAAGCTTCACAGCCCGTTCCATGGCTTCCTTTACCAGTTTCTCATCAAGGAGGGGAATTCCGTCATCAGTAAATCCCACTGCCCCATAAGTCTTTAATTCTTCCATATCCGTCAGTTCTACGCCAAGAAGTCCCTTTGATACGGCTGCTGCCTGCAGCACATGGATGCCTGTTTTCTTCCCTTCCTTCATCACATACTGAAGGGTTTCTACATTATCCACGGGAGGCCTTGTATTCGCCATACAAACAACCGCCGTAAACCCACCTTTTGCAGCTGCTCTGGCTCCGGTCTGGATATCCTCCTTATAAGTAAGACCAGGATCCCGGAAATGAACATGGACATCAACAAACCCAGGGGCAACAATAAAACCGGAAGCATCGATTACTACATCTTCCTTTGAAGCGGGAAGGGCATCTACTTTAAGCTGTTCTCCCATACCGACAATCTTCCCATCTGCAATACAGATATCCATAGTTCCTTCCACCTGATTCCCAGGGTCTACAACATGAGCATTTTTAATCCATATCATCTTCTATTCCTACCTTTCTCTCTTATCTATCGTCCACTTCCTCCTGTTTCTTTGCAGCAAATGTAAAAAATTTCTGAGGCATCTCAAAAACAAATACAATACCAAGTACTATAGCGACCGCCACCTTACATGCAAGAAAGCCGGTCCGAACCGCCAGCGCCAGATCATCCGTCACAATATAATAAGCCGTCCAGTATATTCCCGCTCCAGGCACCAGGGGAAAAATACCGGATATTAAAAATATAGTGACAGGACATCGTTCCCTTACGGCAAAAGTCCTGGAAAGAAAAATCACCACAATGGTGGCCGCCAATGCGGCCGATGGAGCCGTCATCCCATTCATGAGTCCCCCGTATACCAGCCAGCCTGCTCCGCCTATTAACCCACAGTATGGATAAAACCTGGCAGGAACCCCAAACAAAAGGGAAAAGGCAACCGTTCCAACAACCGCAGCGGCGGCTTCCATAAACACACTCATAAAAGTACACCTCCTGTCAGCCGGTGGAACAGACTGAAAACCATTCCAACACCCATGGCTATGCAGAAGAATACCAGCAGCGCATCAAGCATCCGGACAGAGCCAGAGATATAATCACCGTCTGCAATATCCCGGATGGCATTGGTAAATGCAACCCCCGGAATCAACGGCATGATAGAACCGATGATCATAAAATTTAAATTCTCTCCAAAATGGAGCAGATAAAGTACCGTGCACAAAAATGTGACCAGAGCTCCTCCACCGATGTTTCCTACGATCTTTGAGAGATGGGGGCTGCTTAGAAATATCACATATACATATAGGAGAATCCCGGAGCCAAAGGCCGATAAACTGTCTCTTAAAGTTCCTCCAAACAGATAACAAAAGCAGGCGCTTCCGACGCCGGAGGCGAGGATCTGCATGGTTCTTGGTTTACCCGGCATGATCCGAATCTGATCCAGCCGGTGCTTCACATCACCAGGGCTTAAAAAGTCTTTCTCAATTTCCCTGGATAGCTGGTTTACCGCTGCTACCCGGTCCAAATGGGTTCCGCTCACCGGAATATGCTGGACTTTCGCAAATATTTCTTCTCTCTCATTGCCTGAAGTCGTAAAAATCCCATTGCTGAGAACAAAGGAATTCCCGGACCGTATGCCATAGTGGCAGCAGATCCGGTCCATGGTCTCCTCCACCCGGAAGATCTCCGCCCCGTTTTCCAGTAAAATATGCCCTGCCTGCATGGCGGCCTCTAAAACCTCTCTCTGTTCCTCAGGGGTCAGCTCCCCTGGCTGTTCCTTCTCGTTTTCCATAAAAGCCTGTCTCCTACCCGATTTCAAAGCATTCCCCGTCTTCATGGATCTCGACAATCCGGTCCCGGTAAGATGCAGAAATATCCATATCCTTTAACCTTCCGATCACAGAAAAATCTCCCCAGAAGTGCATGGGAAATGCATGGCTTACCCGGGTCTTTCTCATGAATTCATCAAAGCCGAGAGAAAAAGCCTTCTCTTGTCTGGGATCCAGCGGGAGAAAGGCTGCATCTATGTGCATGCCTGATAGCCTATCCACTTCCGCAGAATACTGCTTTGCCATCTGGTCATTCCAGCTGTCCGGTTCCCCTTCCCATCTCCAGTTGTTTAAATCTCCGGCATGGTAGATGACCTTTCCTTCTGCTTTTACAAGGAACGCAACGCCTTCGTCGGTGGAGCGGAAGGTCAGGACCTGAACATCTGCCATTTCTACCGCAGGGACAGGGCCTGTTATGTTCCCTTCTGAAATAGAAAAGCAGATCTTTTCCCCGGGCTTCATAAATACCACCTCATTGAGAAGTACTTTGGGCAGCCGCCCCTTAGGGATATCATCCGAAAGGATGTACCTGGTTATCTCATGCTCCTTTATAAGCTCCAGAATTTTGTCAGAATAATGATCCCCGTGGCGGTGGCTTGCAAAAACAAGCAGGGGTTTTTTGTTATTGATTTTAGGCAGAGAACCCTCTGTATAATCAAACAGCAGGGTTACTGTCTCAAGCTCCGCCAGAAATGCGCTGTGATGGATATAGGTGATTTTCATTGGAAAAGGCCTCCTTCTTATGGCTGTTTGGAAAAATTATATCACAACTGCCATCATTCTGCATAGCAGGGGAACGTAAAAAGAGCGGGGACAATAGTCCCCGCTCCGGAAATTTAGCATTCCTGACCGAATCAGTAATTCTGCCGATTAGTTTGCTGCTTTTGTAGATTCAACTTCTTCTTCTGCAGACTCTGTTTCTACTTCATCTGCTGCTGCATCTTCGCTGCTCTCTTCATCAGAAGCCTCGTCTAAGGTAACATCTTCTGTTTCAGATTCTTCTACAACTTCTGTAGACTCATTCTCAGTAGTAACTTCTTCTGTTGTAGCCTCTACAGTTGCCTCAGTAGCTGCTGTTGTTTCAGCAGTCTTTGTGCTTCCACATGCAGAGATAGATGCCATTGTTAATACGGCTACGCCTGTAAGTACCAGTTTTTTTGCTGTTAATTTCATAATTATTCTCCTCCTTGCGATACATAGGTGTTATTGTTTTATGTATCTGTTGCGGTTCCATGTTGTCCTATGTCCCTGAAACCGATTCCCAGTTTAGCACCTTGAGAAAACAAAGTCAATGATTCCAACACGCTTTTTTCCCCGGTCAAAAACAGGCAAAATCTAAAAAATAATTACAACTTGGACCGGATGGTCTCATGATAAATTATGAAATTGTACTCTTGAATTTTTTTTATTTAACAGGTTTCAATTTTGTCCACTCTAAAAATATGACAATAATACTCCATATATCAATAAATTTTTTGTTATATTTGACTACCATTTTCCTGGTAAAACTGGAAATCAGGTAGTCAGATCAAAACTTTCTCCTATCATCCGTCTGATATCTTCCTCCGGTACAGACCCGTCAAGTAGAATTGTATTCCAATATTTTTTATTTAAATGATATCCCGGAAGTACACCTGAGAATGCATTTCGCCAAAACTCCACCCACTCCGGATCACATTTTAAATTGATACAGACTATCCCATCCCGTTCATAGATCCAGGCAAACACCTTTTTGTTTTTCCTGTGCCGGATAACGGCCCATTGGTGGTCACGAAAGGGATAATCTTCGTAAGCCTCAGGATAGGTTAAGCAATAAGTAATTAATTCCGCTCTGGTTTTCATCGCAGTCTCTCCCCTCTCTCCCCATGACCATTGCAGGCCGGTTCAATACCTGCTATACTTATCATATAAGTAACGGATAAAATATGGACAAAACGGAGGAATTTTCTATGTTAAAAGAACTGGTTTTAAAATGCCGTACCTGCCGCCGGTTTTATGAGAATGAAACGGTTTCCACGAGTGACTTAAGGGATCTGGTGGATTTAGCCAGGCATACCGCTTCAACAGCTAATTCCCAGGCGCTGAAATTCCGGCTGTGCAACACTCCGGAAGAAAATGCCAAGGTATTCGATACCCTGGGCTGGGCCGGTGCTTTGCCTGATTGGGATGGCCCGGAAAAGGGGGAACGCCCATCTGCCTACATCATCATTCTATGCGATCTGCCCCTTGGAAAAAACAAACTGTATGATGATGGAATTACTGCCCAGACCATCATGCTTGGGGCTGTGGAAAAGGGATACGGCGGCTGTATATTGGGGAACGTACAAAGAAGTAATCTGGCTGAAGCACTTTCTATTGATCCTTCCCTGTACTCCATCGATTTAGTCCTGGCCCTTGGAAAGCCCAAAGAAGAAGTGGTCATTGTCCCAATGAAAGAAGACGGGGATACCCGTTATTACCGGGATGAGAATCAGGTACATTACGTTCCTAAAAGAGCCCTTGATGATATGATCATTTAGGAACCCTTAGCCGGCTTACGCTTCCGTCGCCTGCCGGACAGGCGGTGATACGGCATCTAATCCATAGTTTAAAATCTCTGTCCGCATTTGGGGCAATATTCAAAGTCCTCTGTGGTTTCATATCCGCAGTGGGAACATTGCTTCCGGTTCCAGTCTGAAGTCCTGCGGCCGGACTGCACCAGGGTTAAATCCTGCTCGCTAATGTCTACAGACTCCCTATGATTCAGTCTTTTTCCTTTTTCGGAGTTCAGTTCGTAAAGGGTATTACAGCAGGACATTTGAACGTAATAATGTCTGTCCCATTTTATGATGGGGATGAAAAAGATACTGAAATAACTGTAAGTCATAAATACCTGGTATCTGCCATAGCCTCCACACAGGCCGCAGATCACTGTTTTTGTATAATCGAGTATTTTCTTTCCCTGGCTCATGCCACATATAAAAAACATAAGTTCCTCCTGATAATAAATATTGGTTTTGACCTTGAATGTATCATGAATATTTATTTGAATTTTATCATAATTCCAAGTCGCTTACAACACATATAAGGCCATATGAAAGGCAAGCGAATACGAAATTCACGTTAGTTGTTTCGCTCAAAAAGAACGCAAAAGAGAAAGGTGCCGCAAAATGATTGGTTAATTGCCATTTTGCAGCACCTTTCCTATGTTTTTTATATAGCATTCCCAAAGAATGTTCCACGAAAAGAGTGAGGGCACTCCAGCATAGTAAGTGATCCGCTCATGCTGCAATGCCCTTAAAATCATCTGTTATCTTCTGTTCCAGCCTCTGAACGGCCAAAAAAAGTAATCAGGTACAACCCGCAAATTCCTACTAGAGCATACACGATTCTTGTAATCCATGTCATGCTGCCGAAAATAAATGACACCAGGTTGAAATTAAAGAAACCTACCAGCCCCCAATTGACTGCGCCTATAATTGCTATAGTCAGAGCTGTGTAACTCAATGCTTTATTTCCCATTGCACTACCTCCTTTTCTTTCTTTATTATGGAGTAGTTTTTTGGTTTTTATACATTATTTTCCTAAACTATCGATCCTGGCTTTTATATCACTCTCTCTGTCCTTGAATAAAAGACGCTCATTATATTGATAATACCGCTCACAATCATATTCTTTTAAAAATTTGACACTGTGATACCCGGTATTTAATTCCGTTATAAATACCACCATTTCCTGCCCGTCTCCAAAAGCGGCTTCCATAAAATTAAAGGCGTTCTCCAGGGATTTTCCTCCCTCTTCTAAAAGCGCCTCATATCTGGCATTTTGTTCCTCAAACATCTCCCGTATCCGGTTCCAAGAAGCCTCATTCCCGGTTCCTTCCATTCGGAGTGTATCTTCAAATTGAAGGAGAAGGGCCTCCACATTCCGGCGAAGGTAATCTTCTCTCCTGCTTAAGAGGCCGGCTTTTCTTCTTCTGTCCCAATCACCATTCCACTGGTCCCTTAATCCGGCAAGGCGGGCAACCATAGAAGTATCCTGAACTTCTTCGGATTCCGGACTTATTTTTTTAAGTTCTTCCATCAAAAGGCCGGTTCTGTCCCCCTGATCAGACACAGAGCGGAAGTTCTGACCCAATCTGGATAGCAGCAGGCCGATAACGCTCAGCTTTTCATCAAAAGATGCCCGCTTCAGCCTGTTGCACAGGCTTTCCCTGATGATACCTGATAAGATCTCATCAATTTGGTAATCATCCCGGTACTTATAGTAAAGATCCAGGTAGTTGGTAAAATCCTTGGAAATTTTAGGAAACTGTATATACTCTCCCACTACATCCCGGTCTACCTTTTTACCAAGGCGTTCATAAATTTCAATAAATTTTGATAAGTCATCCCAGCCTCTTGGGGTGGCAAAGAATTTTCCGTCAACAGTCGTTTCAATCCGGCAGAAGTTTTCGGTCCTGGCATTCAGATAGGAAATAACCGCCGGATGCAGGGCCTGCTCATAGGCATAAGCCTTCCATACCTCGAAATCCGCTTCCACATGAATAAGCTTGATACGGTCTAAGGTCACCACATCAAAGTCCCGGACCGACTTGTTATATTCCGGCGGGTTTCCAGCCGTTACGATAACCCAGCCTTCCGGAATCTTGTGGTTTCCAAACGTTTTATACTGGAGAAACTGGAGCATGGTCGGTGCAAGGGTTTCGGACACACAATTGATCTCATCGATAAAAAGAATCCCTTCCTTAAGGCCGCTGCTCTCGATCTTATTGTAAATAGATGCCACGATCTCACTCATGGTATATTCTGTTACCCGGTATGTGCTCCCTCCATATTCCTTTTCATTTATGAAGGGAAGTCCTACCGCACTTTGGCGGGTATGATGGGTGATGGTATAAGCCACCAGACCGATCCCGCACTCTCTTGCTACCTGCTCCATGATTTGGGTCTTTCCCACACCCGGAGGTCCCATGAGAAACACCGGTCTTTGATGAACCGCCGGTATCTCATAAGCGCCGTATTCATCCTTTAGCAGATAGGCTTCTATAGTATTCTTTATTTCTTCTTTCGCTCGTTTAATATTCATAATAAAATCTCCTGTCAAGTAACTTCCAGATCCTCTTCCGTCAGGATCACCTTCATGGCCCAGCCTGGTACGGAAATGTCCTCATACTGGTCCTCCATAAAAACAAAGGCCGTGTCATAGGGCGGCATTTTTACCGGATATATCCCTTTCCCATCGGTGAAATACAAAAGACCCCGGAGCTTTTTAAAAGCCCCTTTGTTTAGAAGACCGTTCACATACTCGAAAGCCGGTCGGAAATCCGTCCCGCCAAATCCGGATAATGTGAAATGCTCCATATATTCTTCCATCTCCTCTTTGCTTGTAATGGTCACATCAGAGCGGATCTCCTCATCACACTGGATGATATGGATATTGATCTTCCGGAAATAGCTTTCCGATTCCCCGAGGACTCCATAGGTTTCCTGAAGAAAATGCCGAACCAGATCTCCGGATACGGACATGGATGTATCAATCACAATCACAAATTCCTCAATTTTAAAAACTTCCTTTGTTTCCTGAGGCTCAATAAGAGGCATATTCCGGTAAAGAGACATGCCGTAAGTATAAAACACGGGATCAAAGGAATCCGGATCGATTTCTGCCTCCTCCCTTAACACCGCAAACTTTCTTAAAAACTGCTTGTAATTATATTTTTCCCGGTTTTCGATCTTCACCTGTTCCAAAAGGTTTCGTGATGAATCCTCATTTTTTTCTCCGAAGGACTCCATCTCCGTCTGCATCGTTTCCCGGATGTTCTGCCATTTATTCTGCCGCTCCATCTGAACTCCCGGGGGGGCCTCCTCTTCCCACCGGTCATGGTTGTCCACATAGAATTCTGCTGCCATCCGTCCATATTGTTCTGCGGACAGATTCATATCCTGAAGCTCTTTATAAATTCCCTCAGCGGTAAATACCTTTCGCTTTTCTGCCAGCCTGCCGTATACCTCTCTGCGGTAAGAAGTCTGGTGCCGGTAAACAGGTTTTACATAAAGTCCATCTAAAATAGATTCTATGGTAATATCGCAAGCCAGATCCCAGTATTCCTTTTCCCGTTCCCCTTTGCCATTCAAATGGCAGAACAGGCAGTGGAACAGCATATGCAGATAAGCCCTGTTCACAAGGGTCCGGCTTCTCTTGTATATGGAAAACAAATGCTCCGGCTGATAATAGATCACAAACCCATCTGTCCCTACGCCTTGGCCTGTCCAGTCAGCCGCAAAACCAAGACTGTTTAAGGCTACATCCAGATACCGGAAGCTTAAATAAAGTTCATTGCGGGCATTGGTCAGGATCTCATGGCCCAGTTCCACCTCTGCCAGTTCATCAAGCTGCCTCTGTTTCACCGGATCGATCATGGTTCCACCCTCTTTCTGTTTTATTCTATATAGATGGAAGTTCATTTGCCTTCATTAAACTATATCAGAGAAAACTTTCGTTTCCCTGCTTTAAAACGCTGGCGGCGGAGATTCATAAGAACGCTTAGAATCTCAGGCTTGTCTGCACTTCCCGCCATGTCGACCATTCCGTCAAAATCCTCCTGATTATGGCCATACTGCCCGGCAAGCCAAAGGAAAAGGGCCGGATCCTTTTCCTCAAGCGCCAGTCTCGCTGCTCCCTTAAAATGCTCCATTAAGTAAGCCTCGTATACCTCCCTATCCTTTTCAAGAAGTTCCACAGGAGTGTAAAGCCTTCCTAAAACCAGAGCTGCGGTCACCCGCTCCGGCTCCTGCACCAGAATGTGAGGAAACAAAGCATCGTATTTATGAAACTGAAATTCCGTCTGATCAAAGCTATAACGGTACATATGGCCGCAGCCATGCATTTCCCGAAGGATGATTTTGGCTGGCGTATGCTCCACAGACTCCTCAAACATTTCGGGAAACACCAGTCTCGCATTCCCTTTGCCGCTAAAATAGTTTACATAAAGCTCCTGCCGCAATTCCGCAAGCAGTTCCTTCATGCAAGAACGTTCTCCATCGATTATATGAATATCTAAAAACCGGATCCCAGTGCAGCCGGTAAAAAGTCCGGAGCCTACATCAAAGATGGAGCTCGAACACTCCACTCGGCTTAACTCATAACAGTTATAGAATGCATAATTTCCTATCTTCCTAATCGTTTCTGGCAGATATATATCTTTTAACCCTTCACAGCTTATCTCCGGCGGAATATCTTTTTCTTCTATTTCAATTGGGCTGCCCTCTTCATCGCACAGGCGTATCTCTTTTCCTGCCAATGAAAGCATTTCGTTTTTCCCCCAACCATCGGAGAATGCATAGGCGGCCAGCTCTGTCACCGGCTGGCCTCCGATTTTCTCCGGGATCCGTATGGAACCGTCATATCCCCGGCAGCCCAGAACCCGTACATGGTCATTTGCAATCTGATATAAAAACATCTTAAAATCCTCTCCACTAACCGTTTAACATATCAATATAACAGAAAAACGGAAGAAATGCAATGGACTTTTTATGGTAACGGGTAAAATCATTGTCCATACTTTTTAATAACAAACATCTGCTCCAGCAATAACCAGTTAGCACGGAAAAACTGCATAAGCTGCCAATACCCGGCCCCAGTCAGTCCGAATTCCTTGATCAAGTCAAACTTAGCTTTATAACTTCTCACATCCTCAAACCATACCTCATGTTGGACTCCATATTGCCAATAGCGGAAATATGGGGACATGGCGACTTCGTCGAACTGGATCTCCACACCATGATCAATGGCAATCTGAATCGCCTCCAAGTTATTTATGGTCCTTGCCCTCGTCACCCCTCTCTCATAGGGCAGCGGCCAGTCATATCCGTAATTAGGGATTCCAAGGCTGATTTTCTCCGTTGGGATGGCTGTCACAGCGTATTCTACTACTTTTCTGACCATGTTGATGGGGGCAACTGCCATGGGAGGACCGAAAGTATATCCCCACTCATAAGTCATAAGAAACACCCGGTTAGCCGCCTCACCCAAAAGTGCGTAATCTACTCCCTCATACAAAAGCCCGGCCTGTGTGGCCGACGTTTTGGGGGCAAGGGCAACCGTAACCTGATAACCGAACCGGTTCATAATCTGGGTAGTCAGTCTTACAAAGTCCGCATAGGCCACGCGGTCCTCCGCCATAATGTACTCAAAGTCGAAATCCAGGCCTCCAAATCCTTTTTCCAGCATCTTAAGACCCAGATTCCAGATCAGCCGCTGCTGAACCTCCATATTATGTACAGCCTCAGATACCAGATTGTTGTTAAAATGCCCGTCAGGGCCAAGAGGAGTAAGGGTCAAAATCGGGCGCACTCCAAGCTGCCATGCCCGCTCAATCATCCAGTCATCCGGGCTCATGGGCGGAACCAGCTCTCCCTCCATGGTAAATCCATAAGAGAAAACATAAAGATCCGTCAAAAATGGAAGGGTATTTTCCAGATTATCCGGAGTGATGATCGGGTATGCATAACCAAACACATAAAGAGGCATCCTTTCTTCCGAAGGGTTTTCTCTAATATAAAGTGCCTGGCCTACAGCCAGGCGGTATGGATAACCGATCTGGTTATCAAATATAAGGCTTTGTACCGGAATGCCCTGGGATTCGGCAATGGTGTCCACACTGTCTCCCCGCTTTACCACATATATACTCATAACAGCATCCTTTTACCAGAATTGGTAAAGCATATGATGATAAAATCCGTAACATGACAGAAACAGACATCTTTACAGGCTTCTTTAGAAAAATGTAATGTGCTTTTTTGCGGCCTTCGTTGTATAATATTGAAAAAGGAGGTTTTCGTATGCAGAATATTTTAGTATGTGATGATGACAAACAAATCGTGGAAGCTATTGATATATATTTAACAGGAGAAGGGTTTCATGTAATTAAAGCCTATGATGGTTATGATGCATTAAAGCTTCTGGAAGAAAACGAAGTGGATTTAATGATTCTGGATGTAATGATGCCGGGGCTTGACGGAATCCGGACCACTTTAAAGGTTCGTGAGACAAGCAGCATCCCAATCATCATTCTCTCTGCCAAATCTGAGGATACAGATAAGATCCTGGGACTAAACATTGGAGCAGATGATTACATTACCAAGCCCTTTAATCCGCTGGAGCTGGTGGCCAGAGTAAAATCCCAGATGCGCCGTTATACCCAGCTTGGCAATATGAACCAGCAGCCAGCCGGGCAGGTGTATAAATGCGGAGGCCTGGCCATCAATGATGATAACAAGGAAGTTGCAGTAGAGGGAGAACTAATCAAGCTGACTCCCATTGAGTATAACATCCTGCTGCTTCTGGTAAAGAATGCAGGAAAAGTATTCTCCATTGACGAAATCTATGAGCAGATCTGGAACGAAGAAGCGATCGGCGCAGATAATACGGTAGCCGTACACATCCGGCACATCCGGGAAAAGATCGAAATCAACCCAAGAGAACCTCGCTATTTAAAAGTGGTATGGGGTGTAGGCTATAAGATTGAGAAACAATAGGAGCGTTTATGAAAAAAAGAAAAGATTTTGCAGCCCTTATGCATATGATCTTCTCCCTTCTTGTCGTCGTCGGGGTTACCATCATGTACAGCAATTCCCATTATGGGGAGGGAATCCACTGGATCAACCATGAAACGTATGAGGACACGCCTGAGTTTACCCGTCAGCTTAAATCTGATATTGACGATATTTTTAATTATGTGAAATATAAAGAAGTGTTTGAGACTAACGGAAAGCTTGACTATTCAAAGCCCATTGTCCGGGTCATGGAAGGACCTGGAACCACAGTGGAATATACGGTGGATGAGATGATACGGAGGGCCAAATCTCTGGGCTATTATCTGAATGAACAGTTTAAGGTGAGCGGAGGACAACCGGCTGCAGATGACTCAGACTCGTATGTACGGGTAGATTACCGGGCTTATGAACCGGACTTTAAGATCACGGAGCCTGGAGAAGCATTTATTACCATGGACCAGCTGGCCTATGAAGTGCTGACCCACCTGGGCAACTACTATTCTTTTTATTACCGTTATATCCAAAACCCCAGCAACTTAAAATTCGAGGTCCTCTATCAGAACACGGCCGAAGATTATAAGCTATACAGCAACGTTTCCGGCAAAACCGTCAATGATTTTAAGGCAATGGGAAGATATCTTTATGTAACAGGAGAAGCGCTTTATGTGGACTCCAACTTAACCACGGTTCCAAAGAATGTTTCTTCCCAGCTGGAAAAGATGAATCCCTATAACAACGGCAATTATCATATGACCATAGCCGTGAATACTTCCTATCCCTATGGCGATGCTTACGCAAGGGCCGCTGCTTCATATGACCGAATGCGCTTGTTATTCATCACCGGAATGATCAGCCTGTGCCTTGGAATCCTGGGTTGTATAGCGACCCTTTACTCTCTGGTAAGCCTGACCGGGCAGCCGGACAGAGAGCAGAACCACGTTACCTTGAGCCGGATTGACCGGCTCCCTGCGGAAAGCTGTATCCTTCTGTATTTCATGGCTGCCGTTCTCACCCTGTTTCTTGCTAACCGGCTGGCATTTAAGATCATACATCTCTTCTTTGCCGTTGACCAATGGGAGTATGGGGAACTGGCCCTTCGGGTTCTCATTTATTATGCAGCGGGACTTTCCGCCGCCTTAAGCCTGTTAAAACGTTATAAAGCAGGAAATCTCTGGACCGGAAGCCTTATGCACCGGGGACTTAAAAATTTATCCCTGTATTTTAAAAACCGTCGTTTTACCACGCGGATTATGTTTTCTTATTCCTTGTTCTTAATCTTTAACGTTGCCATGACAATGGCTTTTGCCTTCCTTTTATTTACCTATAACAGCTTAGAGTCCCGGATTCTTATGGGGGTGGTTGCTCTGTTGTTTTTCTGTCTGGATTTCTGGATCTTCCACCAGATGTACAAAAATGCGTGGGAAACTGATCAGATCAATGAGGCGCTTTTAACTATTTCCAGAGGTGATACCACATATAAGATCGATACTCTGAAATTTAACGGAAAAGAGCGGGAACTAGCGGAACACATCAATCACATCAGCACCGGACTTGAAACAGCACTCCAGGAAAAGGTACGGAGCGAGCGCTTAAAGGCTGACTTAATCACCAATGTATCTCATGATATTAAGACTCCCCTGACATCCATTATAAATTATGTGGACCTTATAAAAAGGGAAAAGATTCAGGACCCGAAAATTCAGGGATACTTAGAAGTCCTGGAACAGAAGTCCCAGCGATTAAAGACTTTGACCGAAGATTTAGTGGAGGCTTCAAAGGCAAGTTCCGGAAATTTGAAGCTGGATATCACCAGCATTGATTTCGTGGAGCTCATCCACCAGACTAACGGAGAATTTGAAGAAAAGTTTGCCCTCAGGCACCTGGAACTGGTTTCCACCCTGCCGGCCGAATCCATCCTGATTGAGGCGGACGGCAGGTATTTGTGGAGAGTGCTTGAGAATCTTTATAACAATGCATGCAAGTATGCCATGGAACAAAGCCGGGTATACGTAGACATTACAGAAGAAGAGGATATGGCAGTTTTCACTATGAAGAATATATCCCAAAACCCACTAAACATCCACGCGGACGAACTGACGGAACGCTTTGTCCGGGGAGATGTTGCCCGAACCACGGAAGGAAGCGGACTGGGAATCTCCATTGCTAAAAGCCTGGCCGAGCTTCAGGGCGGAGAACTAAGGCTTTACATTGACGGAGATCTATTTAAAGCAGGCGTCGCCTTCCCCATCAAGAAATAAGCTGTATCCTCTCCCACTTTCCCGTCAGATAACGTATGAATGATATAATATAATTGGCCGTCCAGCCCATTGGAACCGCAAACCATACGGCCTGGACGCCAATAATAGGAGCGAACACTGCTGCTACCGATACCCGGATCGCCAGATTAACCAGATTGGCGACAGTAAATACCACCACATCTCCTGCACCGCGCAAAAGCCCGTCTGTGGTCGCCTTACAGCCTATGCAGATATAGAAAAAGGAAATGAACCGGACATAACTCATGCCTGTCTGAAACGCTGTATCCGCACTGCCTTCATTTAGAAAGCTTCGTATAAACAAATCTCCCCAGGTCTCCATAATCACACAGATAATAACCGCAAAAGCCCCTGCCATGAGATAGCAGTAACGGTATCCCACTTTTACCCGGTCTTTCTTTCCAGCGCCAATGTTCTGAGCCGTGTAGGTGGACATGGCATTTCCCAGTGCAAGCATGGGAACAATACAGATGGATTCGATTCTGGTTCCTGCCGCAAAGCCCGCCATGACTGCAGATCCAAACCCATTGACAACGGACTGCACAAGAAGCATTCCGATATGGACGATGGATTGCTGAAGAGTGGAAGGAATGGCGACGCGCATCATATGGAGCATCATATTCCAGTCATAAAGCCTAAACGGCTCTGTTGTCTCATACTCCTTTAACCGTTTTATCAAAATAAGAAAGGACAGGACTGCGGAAAGCCCCTGGGCTATCAAAGTGGCAATGGCCACTCCGGCCACCCCCATGAAAAACTGAGTCACGAACAACAGATCCAGCACTACATTTAAAAGAGAAGAAAAGACAAGCAGATATAAGGGAGTCTTGGAATCTCCCAGGGCTTGAAAAACAGAAGCCTGTACATTATACATAAATAAGAAGGGCAGCCCTATAAAATAAATTCCCAGATACACCGAGGCTTCATGAAATACATTCTCTGGGGTGTTCATGAAGCTTAAAATCCGATGATTGAAAAGAAGTCCGAGACCGCCTAGTATCACTCCTATGGATAAAAAATTGATAAGAGTGGTGGATATGGCGGTTTTCATGTTTCCAGTCTGTTTTGCCCCTAAAAATTGGGACACCACCACCGAGCTTCCGATCCCGCCTCCTACCGCAATGGCGATAAAAACGTTTGTAATGGAATAAGAAGCACCAACTGATGCCAGGGCCTCTTCTCCCACAAACCGTCCAACTACAACAGAGTCTATGATGTTATAAAACTGCTGAAATAAATTCCCAAGAATCATGGGAAGGGCAAAGAGCAAAAGGGCCCTTCCCGGTGAATCTGTTACCATATTAATTGCTTTTTTCTGCGTTTTCATACTCATTATTCTGAACCATTCCTATCCAAATATACGCCAGCCGCAGATAAAGTTGCTCTTCCACCAGGAGCTTAAGGAACGTTCCACTACCTTTCCGTTACTGGAAGAAGCATCGATAACTTTTCCGCCTCCGGCTACGATTCCCACGTGTCCGCTTACGACGATGATATCACCTGCCTGCAGGCTTCCAAAGCTGGTGATCTTTGTATATTTACCTACGTTTCTCCAACCGGAAGAGGTTAGATAACTCTGTCTGACGCCAGCCTGGTTGAGAGACCAGTAAATAAATCCCGAACAGTCAAAGGACTCTGATCCCTTGGCCCCCCATACATAGGGACGCCCTAGCTTTGATCTGGCAATGGAAAGCAATCCGCTTACGCCGGAGCCTCCCTTAACGGTACCACCCTTGGAGGAACCGCCTGAGGAACCGGAAGAGCCTGCAGATTTTATACCGCTTCCTGTAAGCTTACTCATGGTAAGCTGTCCCACAGAACCATCCACTTTCAAACCATTGTTGCTCTGGAAATCCTTAACCGCCTTTTCCGTCACTTCACCGTAATATCCTGTCACATTAGCGGAAGCTAAGTACCCGTATTTATTTAACAGCTGCTGAATCCTGGTAACCGATTCTCCCTGTTCACCCAAGGTCAAGCCGTTAGGCTGCGCCCCAGCGCTCATTAAGGTTATCCGAGTGGATGGCCCTAAATACCCATCCACAACCAGGTCATTCCTGGACTGGAACTGTTTCACCGCTGTCACCGTATCATCTCCGTAAGCTCCGTCCGGAGTGGTTGTTAAATACCCCAACTCTTTAAGACGCTGCTGACTGGATAAAACCAAATCGCTTTTTTCTCCATAAGCCAGGAAGTTCGGCTTGATCTCTTCACTGTAAAGTAAGTTTATGGTCTGACGCCCAACTTTTCCATCTATGTTTAAGCCGTTGACTTCCTGAAGCTTCATAACCGCTGCCTCTGTTTCATCCCCAAAGCTGCCGGATACCTGACCCGCACTGGCTAGATACCCCAGTTCATAAAGACGGTTCTGAATCCGTGATATGTCATCACCCTCCACACCCTTTGATACAGCATAATATTTGGCAGATGGTGACATAATGGAATTTAACGTCTCAGGCCCTACAATTCCATCTTGAACCAGGCAATTCTGGCGCTGGAAGGTCTTGACCGCAGCCTCCGTAACGTTACCAAAGTACTGTGTGGGCTCATCGTTATCCATAAAGCCTAAATTCATCAAACGCTCCTGAAGACTGGCCACCACCGGATGCTCCACCCCGTTCCGTAAAAACTCCGGGATAGGATTTTCCTTTTGTTCCGGCACCATAAGAAGCCTTGGCATTAAATCTCCTCCTGGAGTAAGTGCATCAATAGGCTGCAGTTCGTTTTTTCGCTCCGTTGCTATGGCAATGGATGGCGTTGCATCCTTTCCAGGTCCTTTGACTGCTTCTGATTTATTGCAGCCTGCTAATAAAGAAGCCGTTGCTGCTGCCAGAAATACAGTATAGGCAGAACGCCTTTTCCATCTTATTTTTATATTCATAAATCAAATTCCTTTCCTATGTATAGGGTGTTTCCTATTTGTTGCCCACGCTCTTGGGGCATAAAGGTGTATTTACTATGTAAAATTAGGTCTATTTTAGCATAAAACTGTCGGAAATGGAAAGGGAATTTATCTCATTGCGCCTAAACAGAGGTTATGGTATAGTTAAAGCAATGAAAACACAGTCAAAACCTTTGACTTTAAATAGAAAAGGAGGGATTATTATGACGCCTGTTTTGTGGGCTGCCGGTGGTACCGGCTTTACATTTCTAATGACAACCCTGGGGGCCTCGGTTGTATTCTTCTTCCGTAAAGAGGTAAACCAGTCTATCCAGAGGATCTTCCTAGGATTTGCTGCCGGTGTTATGATCGCAGCCTCGGTATGGTCGCTTCTCATTCCGGCTATCGAAGAGGCCGAGGCAAGTGGGACTCCGGGTTGGATACCCGCTGCCGGAGGATTTATTTTAGGAATACTTTTTCTCATAGTATTGGATACACTTCTTCCTCACCTTCATCCCGACTTAAATAGTAGTAGAGAAAATGAAGCGGAAGGAATCTCATCCACCTGGAAACGTACTACCTTGCTTGTCATGGCTGTGACACTTCATAACATTCCGGAGGGTATGGCCGTAGGACTGGCCTTTGCCCTGGCCGCACAGCATGGAGGTGATCCAACTCTTTATACTGCTGCTATGGCACTTGCAATTGGAATCGGCATCCAAAACTTCCCGGAAGGCGCCGCTATTTCCCTGCCCTTAAGGCAGGAAGGTCTTTCCACGGGAAAAGCATTTTTCCGGGGCAGCATGTCCGGCATCGTAGAGCCTATATTCGGAATCCTCACTGTGCTTGTGGCAGGCAGTATCCAGCCGCTCATGCCCTGGCTTTTGTCCTTTGCAGCCGGCGCCATGATGTACGTAGTGGTGGAAGAGCTGATTCCCGAGGCTCATTTAGGAGAACATTCCAATGTTGGAACCCTTGGCGTTATGGTGGGATTTCTAATCATGATGATTTTAGACGTAGCTTTAGGATAAGAAAAAAGGATATCCGGGAGGCAGATTTCTCCCTCCCGGATATCCTTCTTTTTTTATCATCATTTCCTGTCAAAGCTCAAATTTGTGTTTTGTACGCAGTCTGGCCAGCGACCTGGCCATAGAAGCCTCAAAATGAGAATGCTCCTGAAGGCTTTTACTCTGCCTTAGCTGCTCAGCCGCTCTTTCCATAGCTTCCTCTGCACGGCGTTCGTCAATTTCTTCCGGATGCTCGGCAGTATCAACAAGAAGTGTCACACGGTTGTTGATGATCTGGATAAAACCATTTCCTACAACAGCATGAATCCATTGATCATTTTCATCCAACAAACGCATTTCCCCTATGGATACTGCAATGACCATATCCTCATGATGGGGAAGAATCGCCTTTTCTCCATCTGCAAGAGGAATCACCAGTTCCTGGCACGAGCCTTTGTAAAACACCTTATCGCTGGCAAGAACCTGAAGGAAAAATGTATTTTTACTCACAGGCAGCACCTCCAAGCTAAGCCTCTAATGCCTTGGCCTTTTCAATCACCTCATCAATGGTTCCCACATTAAAGAATGCAGCCTCCGGATACTGATCCATATCTCCATCCACAATTGCCTTAAAGCCCCGGACTGTTTCCTTAAGAGGAACATATTTACCTGAAACTCCGGTAAAGTTCTCAGCCACAGAGAAAGGCTGGGATAAGAATTTCTGGATCTTTCTTGCCCGGTAAACCGTGATCTTATCGTCATCTCCCAATTCTTCCATACCTAAGATCGCGATAATATCCTGAAGTTCCTTATATTTCTGAAGCAATTCCTGTACCTTACGGGCTACCTCGTAATGCTCTTCCCCAACCACATCCGGTTCAAGGATACGGGAATTTGAGGCAAGGGGATCTACCGCCGGATAAATACCTTGTTCTACGATCTTTCTGGATAGTACGGTGGTAGCATCCAAATGAGCAAACGTAGTTGCAGGTGCCGGATCCGTCAAGTCATCAGCAGGCACATATACTGCCTGTACAGAGGTAACAGAACCATTTTTCGTGGAAGTAATTCTCTCCTGAAGCTCGCCCATTTCCGTAGCCAGGGTAGGCTGGTAACCAACCGCCGAAGGCATACGTCCTAGAAGGGCAGAAACCTCAGAACCTGCCTGGGTGAAACGGAAAATATTATCAATAAACAAAAGCACATTTTTATGCTCTTCGTCACGGAAGTATTCCGCCATGGTAAGGCCTGTTTCAGCCACACGCATACGTGCACCCGGCGGCTCATTCATCTGGCCGAATACCAGGGCAGTTTTTGATATAACACCGGACTCTCCCATTTCGGTCCAAAGGTCATTACCCTCACGGGAACGCTCTCCAACACCGGTAAAAATAGAATATCCGCCATGCTCCGTGGCAATGTTATGGATCAGCTCCTGGATTAAAACCGTCTTACCAACACCGGCGCCGCCGAACAAACCGATCTTTCCGCCTTTTGCATAAGGGGCCAGAAGATCGATGACTTTGATTCCCGTTTCCAGGATCTCTGCCACAGGGCTTTGCTCCTCAAAGGCCGGAGGATCTCTGTGAATGACCCACTCCGGACCGCCATTTAAGGAACCGCCGTTATCAATGGTCTCTCCAAGTACATTAAAAAGGCGTCCCAGAGTCTGCTCTCCTACCGGAACCTTAATGCCTTCCCCGGTAGCGGTTACCTCCATGCCTTTATACAGCCCTTCACTGGAAGCCAGCATGATGCAGCGGACTGTGCTGTTTCCCATATGCTGTGCAACTTCCATTACGCAGCGTTTCCCTTCATTATTCACCTCAAGGGCGTCCTTAATGCGGGGAAGTTCGCTGCCCTCAAAAAACTCAACATCTACTACAGGTCCAAGGACCTGAACGATCTTTCCTATATTCATATTCTGTTACTCACAGTCGTGAGGACTCCTCCTCTCTAAAGTCAACCGGAACATCCGATGATACTATGCTTTCTTCCTTTTTTTCTTTTGGGCCTTTGCACCGCTGATTACCTCGGTGATCTCCTGGGTAATGGCCGCCTGGCGGACTCTGTTATAGGTGATCGCCAGTTCATCAAGCATCTCCTGAGCACTCTTTGTTGCAGCCTGCATGGCCATCATTCTGGAATTCTGCTCGCTGGAATAAGACTCCACCAAACCTCCATAGATAAAGCCTGCAATGTAATTGGGCACGATGGCATCGATCACTGCCTGTGGAGATGGCTTCATGGTGATCTCTTCCAAATGTACATTAATTGGTACGCCCTGGCTTAACCGGTGCTTAGGAATGGGAAGAAGCTGTTCGATCTCAGCCTCCATTTTCATGGCATTCACCATTCTGGTGTAGATCATATATACCTCATCAAGCTTTCCTGTCAGGAAGTAATCCACGATCTTTTCCTCAATGATTCTGGCCCGGCTCATATTTGGCTTTTGAACGGTATACCGGAAATCCTGTTCCACCGGTATTCCCTTTTTCGTAAAATACTGCTGTCCCAGATCACCAACTACAAACAGCATGGGATTTCCGCCCTTGTCAATCTGCTCCTGAGCCAGTTTAAAAATGTTATGATTATAAGAACCGGCCAGCCCCTTGTCAGCCGTTACCACAATGTATCCGATCTTACGGTCTTCTTTCTTAATATGCGGCCTGGTATCCAGATACGGGTCGTCAATTTCGGGCGTGTGCCTTATGATTCTGGCAATGGTCCTTTGCAGTGCGTAAAAGTAAGGCTCTGTATCAGTCAGGGCTTTCCTTGCTCTTTTCAGCTTTGACGAGGAAATGGTATACATCGCATTGGTTATCTTCATGGTACTTTTGATGCTGTTCATCCTGCTTTGTATCTCTCTCGCATTTGCCATATCCTACACCCGTTTCTGTTTAAATTCGGCTGTCACATCTACAATCTTCTGCTTCAGCTCGTCAGACAGCGCTCTGCTTTCTTCAATTTCTTTTCCGACTTCCGGATAGCGCTCATCAAAGAATGCCAGTAATTCTCTCTGAAACTCTTTTATCTTTGTAACTTCCACATCTAAGAGCAGACGGTTATTGGCTACAATCAGGCTGATCACCTGGGCATGAAGGCTCAATGGATGGCATAAAGGCTGTTTTAACAGCTCTGTAAGTCCCTTACCATATTGGATCTGCTCCTTAGTAGCCGGATCAAGATCTGAGCTGAACTGGGTGAACACTTCCATCTCCCGGCACTGTGCCAGGTCGATACGGATGCTTCCCGCAGCCTTTTTCATCGCCTTGGTTTGAGCCGCTCCACCAACTCTGGATACGGAAAGACCTACGTTTACTGCCGGTCTCATACCGGAGAAGAAGAGGTCGCTTTCTAAGAATATCTGACCGTCTGTAATGGAAATAACATTAGTCGGAATATAAGCCGATACATCACCGGCCTGTGTTTCAATGATAGGCAGTGCAGTAATGGAACCGCCTCCTGCTTCCTCGCTCAACCGGCTGGAACGCTCCAAAAGCCTGGAGTGAAGATAAAATACGTCGCCTGGATATGCCTCACGTCCAGGAGAACGCTCTAATAACAGGGATAAGGAACGGTATGCTACCGCATGCTTAGACAGATCATCATAAACAATCAGCACATCTTTCCCCTGGTACATGAAATACTCTGCAAGAGCAGTACCGGAATAAGGTGCGATATACTGTAAGGGTGCCGGTTCGCTGGCTGAAGAAGATACCACAATAGTATAATCCATAGCGCCGTAATTTGACAGGGTATTCACCAGCTTTGCAACGGTAGAAGCCTTCTGCCCCACAGCTACATAAACGCAGATCACGCCTTTTCCCTTCTGGTTTAAGATAGCATCAATGGCGATGGAAGTCTTACCGGTCTGACGGTCGCCAATGATCAGCTCTCTTTGTCCCCGTCCAATAGGGAACATGGAGTCAATGGCAAGAATACCTGTTTCCATTGGAACAGACACGCTCTTACGGTCAACAATGCCAGGTGCTTCATGTTCAATGGGACGGTAATCGTCAGAGATGATCTCTCCCTTCCCGTCAATGGGAGCACCAAGTGCATTGACCACTCTTCCCACAAATTTCTCGCCTACCGGGATTCCGGCACGCTTTTTGGTTCTTGTTACCTTGGAACCTTCCCTAACGTCCCGGTCAGAACCGAACAGGATACATCCGATATCTTCTTTTCTGATGTCCTGTACCATTCCCTTGATTCCACTATCAAAAATAACGATCTCGCCGTACATCGCACGGTCAATTCCATAAACCGTTGCAATGCCGTCGCCAACGCTAATAACAGTCCCAACTTCCTGGTCCCTGGCATGAGCGTCATAATCTTCAATTTCACTTCTCAATATAGAAATTATTTCATCTGAATTGATGGAAGCCACGTTTTTCACCTCCGCATTATTTTTTGTTCCAATTCTCTAAGGCGTCCCCTTAAGCTCCAGTCAGTTTCCACATCTCCTACGCGGATGATGAAGCCACCGATCAAACCGGGGTCTTTAATCAGGCGAAGCCTTACATCACGTTTATCATATTTTTTACACAGCATTGCTTTGATCTCGCGAAGCTGTTCTTCCTCCGGTTCTGTCACGTAGAAAAGGGAAGCCTCCAGGATTCCTTCCTGTCTGCAAACACAGGCACGCCATGCATGAAAAATATCATCTGCAAGATCTACATCCCGGCGATCCACCAAAACCTTTAAAAAGATTCTGATCTCAGCAGGAAATACGCGGTCAATAATCCGGTGCTTGCTGCTCCTTGCAACCACAGGGCTGTTAAGGGCACGCTTAAGCTCCGGCACAGTCTTTAATGCCAGAGCCGTTTCCTCAATGGCTGTTTCAGGAACAGAGAGCTCATAAAGCACCTGCCCGTAATTAATTGCTGCCTGCATCATGAAAATCACCTGCTTCTGCTATAAATGAATCGTAAAGCGCCTGATTTGCCCTGGCGCTCACCTCCTGATTAACCACCTTGGCCGCTGCTGCGATCACTATGCCCGCAATCTGCGCCTTGGCCTCACGCAATGCCTTTTCCTGATCAGCCTCAGCCTGTTTCCTGGCCTCGGCCATCAAACGGCCTGCATCTTCCTCCGCATCCTTTAAGATCCGGTCGTACTGGGCCTTTGCCTGGTTTTTCGCTTCTTCAATAAGCTTTGAGCCCTCATCTGAGGAGGCAGCCAGCTTTACTTCATATTGCTTTTTAAGATCCGCTGCTAAAACTTCCTTATTCCTGGCATCTGAAATGCTCTGCTCAATCATTCCCCGCCGTTTATTCATCACATCCAAAACCGGCCCTATAAGGAAATGCCTAAGCAAAAGATACAGGACGATGAGATTCACGATAGTCCACACAAAGTTCATATCCAGTCTAAGCATCTGTACCGCCTGCCTTTCTTTTCAATTTTTCCATCTTAATCCTGACCTGCTTAATTATTTAAGGAATAAAATGATGAGAAGGGCTATAACGAAACCATAGATGGCAGTTGCCTCTGCAAGCGCACAACCTAACAGAAGGGCCTTGCTGATCTTGCTTTCTGCCTCAGGCTGTCTTGCAATGGAATCCACTGCTTTTGAGGTTGCTATACCAATTCCGATTCCTGCTCCAATACCTGTGAATACTGCGATTCCTGCTCCAATTGCTATTAACATAATAATCTCTCCTTTTAATTTACTATTGTTTATTCTACCGATTCCTTAATGAAAAGGGCAGTCAAAAATACAAATACATACGCCTGAATCAATCCGTCAAAAATATCAAAATAAAAACTGAACGGAATTGGTACTAGGAGTGCTGCAAACTGCTTAAGCAATTCCATTACTACAAATGATGCCAGGATATTACCAAAAAGCCGCATACACAAAGAAAGCGGTTTAATAAATAATTCCAGGATGTTAATAGGGGCTATAATCGGTGACGGCTCTGCAAAGCCTTTTATAAAACCTTTTACCCCTTTTTTGTGAAGGCCTGAATACTCTATCAGAAGTATGCTCATGACAGCAAGCGCTGCAGTGGTATTTAAATCCTTGGTAGGCGGCTTGAAACCTGCCAGACCAATCAAATTAGCCACTCCGAGATAAATTCCCACTGAAATGAGATAAGGAATATATCTCTTACCTTCCTCCCCCACTAAATCTTCAAAGAAATTGTAAATTCCACCGATTGCCATTTCAAGCACCAGCTGCTTCTTTCCAGGATTCTCAACCTTAAGATTTCTCACCAGAATGATGGAAAGGAGTGTTAGTGCTGCCATGATAATCCATGTCACCACTACTGATTCAGCAATGGGAATGCCTCCGAATATCGGAATGGTAAAAACCGTTTCGCAGTTCAGTTCCTCTAATAACTTCTCTGCCAAATCCTCCGTAATGCTCACTTCCTTTCTTAAACTATCTTCCCCTTTATATATTACCAGATTTACGGATTGTACTCCTAAATGTACAATATATCAGAGGTCTACCGTGTATCATACTTTCATCTGCGGAAATTGTCAACTTTTTGCAAGTTTCATAACATCTTATTAATGCAGTTAATTGTTTGAACATTTGAGACAATTTTTCGCATGAATTTCTAAAATTATTATTAATTTTTTAACCGGAATTATGTCCAAAACATAAAGTTTTTTATTTTTAGCGAATTTTTCTGGGTTTTATGTAGAATTTTTTTCTAATAATTTGTGTAATTTGACCATGTTTTTTTTGCTTTTTTTCTTTTCACCGTCATTAGTACCTAACGCAGTTATAATTAGATTAGAATAGATATGGAAAAAATATATGCTCCCGGTCATTCCTTCTTTTGTCGCTATCAAATCCTACAAAAGACTAATAAAAAATTTTTCCTGCCTTTCATGGCTTTCTTCCTATTAAAATAGATATAGATCTGGTATAATAAGGAAATACAAAAACCAATGCAACAAAGGGAGGTATTTCTATGGGAGAAATGATTTCTTCATTCGACGGGACCAAGCTGTTTTTAAACAAGGAAGTTCCAGAGGCTGCCCGGGGAGCAGCTGTCATTGTACATGGATTATGTGAGCATCAGGGAAGGTATGATTATGTTGCAGAGCTGTTTCACAAAGCCGGGATCGCAACCTACCGTTTCGATCACAGGGGTCACGGTCGTTCCGAGGGGGAACGGACTCACTATGAAGACTTCAATGAACTGCTTGATGACACCAATGTAGTGGTGGACATGGCAATCATGGAGCATCCGGATATCCCGGTATTTTTAATCGGTCACAGTATGGGGGGCTTCACCGTTTCTTTATACGGCGCAAAATACCCGGACAAGAAGCTTCGTGGCATCATCACCAGCGGAGCATTGACAAAAGATAATAGGGGACTTATCAGCGGTGTTCCGGGAGGCATGGATCCCCACACGAAGCTTCCCAATGAACTGGGAGCCGGCGTATGTTCCGTAGCTGAAGTTGTTGAATGGTACGGCAAAGATCCCTTTAACTCCAAAACCTTTACCACCGGCTTATGCTACGCCCTCTGCCAGGGAATTGCCTGGTTTGAAGAGGCAGTGGAAAGGTTTGAATACCCAATCCTCATGCTTCATGGGGAAAAGGATGGATTGGTAAGCGTTCAGGATACTTATCAATTCTTTGCAGGCGCCCCATCAAAAGATAAGCAGATGAAAATCTACGGTGGATTATTCCACGAGATCTTTAATGAATACTGCAGGGATGAAGTCATCGGCGACGTCCTTCACTGGATTGAGGCGCGGATTTCCCATTAAGATAAGTATATTATCTTTTTAAACTTCAGGCCATTGCAAAAAGCAGCGTTTTTCCTTTTTGGATAACGCTGCTTTCTCTATATACTTATTTCGGTTTTCTACCAGTGAAGGACTGTACCTCCCACCTTCTGCTTTTCCGTATCAAACACAATTACCGTTCCAAGTCCCTTCACGCCTCCAGCTGTAAGCAGGTCACAGGAATCCCCGATATCACGGTGGGCTAAAATAACCACATAGTTCTTTCCCTTCCAGTTAATAGATACCGCTTCCGCATCAGAAGGATCTAATGGAACCGATGGATCCGCGCCGAATACAGGAAGAAGAGAAAGTTCCGGGGATTTGTATTTACTCTTTTCCCCGCCTGATACAACAGTAATAATGGAAGAAAAGCCATCTGCTTCTTTACCGGTTAAAAGCTGCCTTCCTGTTTCCATTTGGTTATAGTTTCTGGAGATCCAGCCATCGGACAGCTTCATCTCACAACCTTCCGTTAGAACTGTCAATTCCCCGTCTGTCCTGCTGCCGGAATAACGCACGGTGTGTCCGGAACGGGAAACCTTTCCCTGATTATTAAAATGGAAAAGCTGCTGGTATGTGTGCTTTTCCCCGGAGAAAAATTCATCAGCAATCAAATAAAGATCCGTATCAATTGCTACCACTTTTCTGGTGATCCAAACGTTTCCCTCATTTCCATTTAAATACCCGCCGTGACTTCCCTGGATATAGCGATACCCAGCCTTTTTCTTATAACCGCCAAAATACGCAGCAGACATTTGATCCACTCCCCAGGCATCCCGGCATTTTAAATAGTCTTGATTGTCTATTAGTGGAACATTATGTCCCAGGGCACTTTTAAGCCAGGTTCTTGTTTCACCAGGCACATAATGGTAACGCCCTGTGTCCATGAGTATATCTTCTCCATTGATCACAAGATCAACATGCAGCTTGTCGGAATGGCCGTGGCCTCCTCCCAGGAATCCGCAGCGGAAGTGGAAATAATCTGCGTTTTCTTCCCAGCTGGACCGGACAAAAAGATTACCGGTGCTTTCCATAACCCTGTCTAAAAAATCTGGTTCTTGTGCATTAAGTTTTCCGTAGCCCTCTATGCCTTCTTTTAAGAAGTCCCAGGCTCCGTCAAAATCCATTTTGTCATAAGCGCAGAATTTCAATACCGGGTCTGCAAACAGCCAGGCACTTTGAGTCAGTAAGTCCCTGATATCGGTCTCATCACTGTCTCCCTGCATGGGCTGGCAATGGTTTGGCTTTTTCCATGCAATATTTGCATAGGCCATCTGCCGTACTTTCTCCATTCTTTTCTTCGAAAGTTTAATTCCGTAACGCCTGGCAAGCCGCATCACTTCCAGATAACAGTGAAATACCTCATTATGATACATAGGGGATTGCTCCCAGTGTACTCCATCGTCTGCAATCTGCACCTCGATCTCCTCACCAAGGCGCAAAAGCGCTGCATCCAGATATTCCCTTGTCCGATCGCTGATAGGAAGGGCCAGTGCAATCTCCATAAGGCCCCTGTTCTCAATGACTCCCCAGTTGCTCTTAATCTGGAAATGCTTATAGGTTGTCATAAGGTATTCCGCATGAACGGTGAGACAATCCATATATGCCTTCACAAGTCCGTCATCTACGGAGGGGCTGTCCTTAAAATAACCCATGGCCTTTACCCAGGTTTCAGCCCGGATACCAGCCTCAATGCTCCTCCATGTGGTTTGCTTGGTTTCCTCTGTCAGAGGGCTGTTTTTTATCCAGGAATCCAGAAGCTCTGCAAAAGTCTTTGCATACTTTTCATCACCAGTCATGGCATATGCCTGTCCCAGGCATATAAAGAACTGGTGGCGGTTGAACTGAAAGATAAACTCCGGGTCATCTCCCGGCATGTAGTACCAATCCACTTCCTGATCAAAGTGAACCGGCTCATAGGTTCTCTCCATATCCCACCGCAAATCAAACAAAAACGTATGCTCCACTGCATCATCTGCAATGCGAAGGATATGATTCACTTCCTCCGGCCAGTTCCTTTGGCAATAATCTGTGACCCACGCCTTGTCCTCAAAGGCTATATAGTTGTTCTTGTTTTCAAAATACTGTTCCTTTGACATCTGGTTCCACCTCTTCCGTAATAGATTTTTTTAGTTACTATTATTATAATGGAATAAATGAATAAATGAAATAAACGATTTCCAGATTTATATTCTTTTTTTAGATTTACAAAACTATAGAATTGGGTGAAATCTTATACGTTCAGCCACCACTCCTTAGGGATTGTTTCTAATTCTATGATACAATTAATCTGGTGAGACAACACATCTTTCGTCACCTCATATACTGCATTCGCATCGCACAGGATGCAGGCGGCATCGCCAAAACAGGTCTTAACTGCTGCATTTCTGTCGTAGAAGGCCTGTTCCAGTTTTGTGTAATTATCAGAAATATGATCCGTAACAGGATTTTCATGACAGTGCATAAAGGAGGGCTTAATCTGATTGCCTGGCATGACTATCTTAAAATAAGTGGGTTCCTTGGTCAGGCGCTCCGGTACATCTAAATGTTCTTCCACGCAATGTATAAAAGTATTCCGCTCGTGACCAACCCCAAGAAGCAGGATTTTACCATTTCTATTTTTTAAACGATCATAACAGCCACCTGGCGGGCAGGGCGTTGTTCGGTTTTCTTCTCCCTCAATAAATGCCTTACTATCCTTTCCATACACGGCTACACTATGGGTTGGATGTAAGGATCGAAGTACTCCTTTCCGTCTCATAAAAAGATTGGGTAAAATTCCTACGCAAGCCGGCTCTATTCGTGGATCATATACATTGTGGTATTCTGACATGGCAGCCCATGTATGAGTGGGCAGTATAAGCAGACCGTCAGACATATATTCCATAAAAGCATCAAGTACGGTATCCGCCCCGCCTTCAACCTCTCCGATTGCTTTCATGGATGAGTGCAGGAGCAAAGTGTCATGGGGCATAATTCCCATTTCTTTCAAATTCTGCTTTAGATCTTGTTTTGTATACATAATAACGCCTTTCTGTTTCCAAATAGATTAATATCATCCTGTCTATTACAATAAGTATTATGACATAATTTTTCAATATAGTCTAATTTAAATGAAAATAATGGTTGGAATACAATAATGACAGCCTGCCGATTTATCATTTTGGCAGCCTGTCACATTATGTGTAAAATTTTATAACTGAATCTTTACCTTATTCCCTTTTTATACATCCCCTATAAAGTCCTCCCGCTGGGGTGTAAAAATATCCAGGATTATAGAATCTTCCAATGCGTACACCACCTGGCATCCGCTCTCTCACCAATTTAAATTTAACACAGCAAACACCAGGAACCCCGCATAAATCCAGACAAAGTAAAAGCCCCAACCCCGCAGCTCTCTGTCTGCAAAACCGGAACTTTTTAGTGCGCCTTCGGGGGCTCGAACCCCGGACAAATAGATTAAGAGTCTACTGCTCTACCAACTGAGCTAAAGGCGCATGTCTTTTGTTTTTCTTTCACTGTGCTCTCGTCTCAAGCACGAGTGTAATTATATAACCGTATCCAACAAAAGTCAACACCTTTTTTACAAATTTTTTACAACTTTTTCGAATTTATTTATTATTCTTATTTTTTTGTGCATTTCCGCCTAGTGTTTTGTTCACTTCTACAAAAGATTTGTTCCAAGTCAGCATTTTCTTATTTAATTCCGTTTTATCACTGGTTGCCTGAAGAAGCTTGCTTGTAACCTTGTCTTTCATTCCCATAACTGCTGCACCCGTATCTGCTTTTGCTCTATTATATGCAAAACCGGCATCACGGTTATTAAAACCGAATGCCGATTTTAAAAATTATTGTTTTCTTCCTGCAATCAATTTATATATAGGGTTCCCCTTAGAGGAGAATTTCTCTTCATACTCTGTCATCACATTTCCTTCGCCCATCTGACTGTGGTGAAGGTCATAGGTGAATTCCTTAACCTGCCACCCAGCTCTAGGTATTGCTTCCAGAGAATAATCAAACAGGCCCTTGTTGTCGGTTTTAAATTCCACAACGCCGTCAGGCTTTAAAATCTGGTCATAAACCGCCATAAAATCCTCTGATGTGAGCCTGCGCTTAGCGTGGCGGTCCTTTGGCCAGGGATCGGAAAAGTTTAAATAGACCTTCTGAACCTCCCCCGGAGCAAATATATCGGCCAGGTTTATTGCATCCACGCACATAAAGTATATATTATCAAGTTCCATCTGAGCCCTTTTCTGCAAGCCTCTCAAAAGGACACTGGGGTACCTCTCAATACCAACATAATTGATTTCCGGATGAATCGCAGCCAGTTCCATGATAAAACGGCCCTTTCCCATTCCTACTTCAATCTCTATGGGATTTTCATTGCCAAACACATCCTTCCAGCAGCCCTTTTTCTCAACAGGATTCTGGACAACGTAGGGACTGCCCGCGATTTCCTCCTCCGAGCCTGGTATATGACGTAACCTCATATTAAAATTCCTCCAAATAAATTCATCTTAATGATAACATGCATCAACTGATCGATTGTATCATATATGGTGCGGGGAACGCAAGTTTGCTGTTTGTAAGTTTTTAATTTTTTTATACTGCCAGCCCCGGGTATTGTAGTGCCCCGTTTTCATTTAGGGTCAGTTTCACTGGTTCCGCCTCCATCCTGCCATTCTGATCCAGATAATACCAGCTGCCGTCAATATTCTGCAGACCTTTGTTCATGGCTCCATCCGATCCCAGATAGTACCAGTCATCTTTGTGCTGGTACCAGGTATTTGTAACCATAACACCGACTGCGTTGAACCAGTACCATTTCCCGTCAGAATCCTGATACCAGGAATTTCTTACTGCTTCCCCAGAATTTCCAAGATAAAAATGCCAGCCGTCAGCTTCCCGCTTCCAGCCTGATAGTTTGATGGATTCTAACACTGTATCCGCATCATCCTGAATGTATCTGCGGACGCATACCAGACCTTCCCGCCAGCCTCCTGGAGCCCATGAATCGTACCGGCTGGTACAATAGCCTTTGAGATCCTTATAGGACGGAGTACCGCTGCCATGGCCGCAAAGAATATTATTCCCATAGTACATTTCTACGTGACCTATTTTAAGCGGTCTTTCGGTATTCGTGCCGGCAAATTCCAGCATATCACCCTTTCGTAGTTTGGAACTATCCGGAATACCATTTATAATATTCACAGCTACCACAGTAAGGTCACTGGACTGGAATATCCCAGCTGTAGTCAAAATGCCAAAGCCATAGCCGGCTTCTTTATAGGAATAGCAAATGGAACTGCTGCAGTCGCTGTAATAGTTATTATCAATATATTTTTTAAAACAGTAATCCCGCAAATTCTGACTATAGATATTACGGCCTATGATGGTTGCATATTTATCACATACAGCCTGTCTTTTTTCCTGTGATGTCATATTCTCACCTTTCTTTTTTGTAAGGCATGAAAAAATATCAGCCTTCAACACTGAGAGTGTGAATCAATTGGATGTTCATGTCTATCCACATGATTCTTTAGTATAAAAATATGAAAGGTAACCCGGGATTGTCCCTGGCGAAAAGCGAAGCCTCTTTCACAAATTGTTCACATCTCCCACAACTTTTCTACACAACCGACCGATATATTAATACTTGTTACAGGTAATATCCTTATAGATTAACTTTTTTCATACAGCCGGCAGGATTCCTCCAATCCTGCCGGCTCCTCTCCTTTATTGGGATCTTGTTCACGGAGCTCCTTTGATGATTTTCTCAATTTATCCCAACTTTAGAACAATAAAAACACTGACGGTCAACCTAAGGTTGATCGTCAGTGTTTTTTGTTTTCTTGCTTTTAATTAAGTTCTTATCTATCCTGTTTTTATGAACACCTATAAAGCTACCGCGATTCTAACGAATAAGCATAGAAACTGTATAACTAAACACAAAACTGATACGCCCAGGCAGGAAGGCATCGGACTCTTCTGTATCGGAGAAATCGATCTTTTAATAATAAACACGCCTCCCATGGTACCAACTAATAATCCGAATAGGCCGCTTAGGATCCAGCCAATTATAATTATGGCAGCTGTGAATCCATAAGCCCAGCGGGGTATTTCATTAAGCGGAACATATGGTTTCTTTGAATTTAAGTAAACGTCATCCACTGCTAAATCCACTTTGGAACCGATTGCCGTAAGATGAAGTGTTTTTCCCTCCAACTCGATGGGCTCATCAAATACCCGGATAAACATGCTTGTACTCTTAACAGGTGTAGAAACACCATCCACGATCTTCTTTCCTCGAAAGGCACCGGGTTTAAAAATAATCTCATGCTCTCTCTCATCAATCATTACATTCCATTTCTTTTTCATACTTACATCCTCCAAAACTAATTTAATATTCATATAGAACAGAACCCCAGATTCTGTTATTGGATACCCGCAGCAACCAGCTGTAGCTTTAAAGCCGTCTGCCTATCCAGATCGGCGGTGTATCCAAGTTCGCCGGGAGACTGATCGTATAACACCTGATACAAAACACATGCAGCCAAATAAGTCCCGGCCGGTGACGGGTGATTCCCGTCCTCATCCCAGAGTTCAATTTCTGGATAATTGGCAGAACACCGCATAAATGCGATACCGGCAGGTGCCAGCAGTGCATCCAGTTCAGTGGCTATGTCCCTATAATTTTGAGCCATTTGAGTCTGCATTTCTTCTCTTGTATTTTTAAATTCCAACCCTAATAATGGTAATGAAAAACCTTCTCTATAAGCCCACGTCATAAGAAACACTGATTCACCATTTGCTTCCCGGATCATACTGTCAAGCGTCCTTGCGGCAGGATACATGTGCTCTTCTGCTCCTATTGTGGAAATACCGCTTTGTTCCTGCAAAATGACATAATCCCAATCGTAACTTTTCAGTGCATCATATACCTGTGCCCCAACTTCATCTGTTTCATCGGCAAAATATTCAAGGCGGTACGAACCTTCCGTCAATTCATATACCTCAGCTGCGAATCCTCCGCTCCGGCTTAAATTCATAAAAACCGTCGGTAGATCATTAAAATAGGTCATGCTGTTTCCTAAAAACAGAATGGTGGGTTCCGATTTTACCTGTGCCGGTTTTCTTAAATTTAACTCCTGGTCAAAATCCATCACCTGGACTTTGAAACCCTTTAATGCACTGGAGATAAAAAAATATCCGGTTAAGAAAATAATAACCAAAAATGCCAAAATTCCTATCCCTAATTTTACTAATACTGAACGTTTCATACTCCTACCTCCCCCTATGTTATCCATGAACTATATCGGCCAAAATCGGTAATAAAATAGGCTTATTTCACGTTTTTATCAAATTTTAGTAACTATATACAACATATAACCTTATTTCTATCATTTATGGTATAATCTTGTCACTTACAATTCCATTTTGCCAAGTATGAAGAAATTCTTCCGGGTACGGCAACGAGAATTTTCGAAATGGTAGAGGAACAGGCCGCTCACCGGAGGGACATGGAAAAGAAAAGTCTAAGTCTATCGGGGCGAGATGCTCCGCTTGGAATCGTACTTACTATCAATATTAAGTTTTCAACGTGCCACTTACTTTCACAGACTCTTCACAAATTCATCAAATTTCCGTCACAATTCCCCGGTATATTAATAATCACAAAGAGGCCAATAACCCTTTTAAATAAACTTTTTTTCATACTTCAGCCGGCAGGATTCCCCCGATCTTACCGGCTCCTTCCTTTTTTAGGGGCTTTATTCACCGTCTTCGACTTCACTATCATATTCACTTGATATTAAATCATCCGCTACAATACGCTCCCCGATATCATTAAATGCACAAGGTCTCATATCCATTGCATCATCGGTATTTATTACAACATGTGGTGCAACCGGATTGTAGAGGAGGGGGAGAAGCCAGCACTTCTTCCAGTATCAAACCAATACGTATTCACTCTCTCCCTATCTTATAGCAGAGCGTATAGGGGACTCTGTCGATATGGTAAACAATATTTATGGGCACTTATCCCCTAATAAGCATAGTAAGGTCGCAAGCAAATTACATGATTTAGTAACAAATTAGTATCACGGAAAATTTAAAGTTCAAATTTTCCTTTATTTATAATGATTATCAATATGTTTTTTACTTTTCTCTTACAAATCAAAAAACGACAAAATAACAGGTGCACAATTTGCATTAATCTAGTATAATATCTGTATATTGGAATACAACCGTTTTTGCAAAGGAGGATATATATGGGAACTACAAACAACAGTTTCTTACTAAGAATCCAGCAGGGTCAAAGGGAAACGGAAAAGCTCATGAGCCAGAAGCAGTATAACATGGCCATGATCAAAGCCCGGCAAACCCTGGAATATATGGTGAATTATCTTGGAGAAAGGGCTCTGATTGTGGAAGGCGATCTGGCAGACAGCATAGACCAGCTTTTTGAAGGACGCTTTATTTCTCAGGCTGCCAAAGACCACTATCACAGGATCCGCGTGCTGGGAAACAAGGCAGTTCACGAAGGGGATGACAGTCCCTATGATGCCAACGAAGCTTTCCAGCTTCTGTCTCAGGAAGTCAATACCTTTGCAAACTCTCATAATAGAGGAAGCCAGGGGGTAACCCCAATCAATAAACGTCCTACAGACGTTAGGACCATGTCCTCCACTCCCCGAAATAATCCTCCGCGAAGCGGCGCTCCTAAAAATGAATTCCAAACAACAGGAAATCAAAGAAGCACCGGCGCGAGGAATGCGCCTTTAAGGACTCAGGAGCATACTGGTGGTACCGGGCGCAATGGAGCAAGACCAGACGGTGCAAGGCCCGGGCAAAGGCCAGCCCAGAGGAATGTTCCCAGAAGCGGTCAAAGGTCCACTTCAAGCAGAAGCAGACGGCGCACTAAAAAGAAAGGCTTCGATGTATACGAACTGCTGAAGCCAGCCCTCATCTTTTTGGTTCTTCTTGTACTTGCCCTGATCATCGTAAAGCTGATCCCCGGAAAGAATTCAAAAAAAGAGCCAACAACAGCCGATACGGTTGCTGAGGTCACTACCGAAGCCGTGACAAGTGCCGAAACTTCTGCAGAGCCTACGCAGCCAGAAACAGAAGCACCTAAAACATATACCACCAAGAGCAAGCTTAACGTCCGCTCCGAACCTTCCACCGACGGCGCCAAGCTTGGAAGCCTGGCTTCCGGTACGGTGGTGGAATACGTCAAGACCTATGATGATAAATGGACAGCCATTATGTTTGAAGGAACAGAGGCTTATGTTGCCACCGAGTTTCTGACCGTAACGGAAGACGGGGCAGGAACGGAAGCAGGGGAATCCACTTCTGCCGAAGAAAGTACAACAACTGCCACCCAATAAAGAAAACGTTAAAAAAGCGAAGATTTCAGGGAAAATCCCCTCTGAACTTCGCTTTTTTTGTTGCACATGCATAACCATAGCTAAGGCGGCGTAACTTATATTTATGATAAAATTTCATTAAGATTAAGGTTTTTTTCTAACATCCTATGGCAATTTTTTAAAATTGTAGTATCATTATAAATTAGCATTATATTTTTAATGAACTATTACGAAAAGGAGGGCACGGTATGGATACTGTGATCGAGAAAATATCCGAGATTGAATCGGCTGCGGCTTCCATTATGAATGATGCCAATGAGCGCAAAAAGGCGTTTGCCAAAGAAATGGAAGAACGGACCGTTGCATTTGATGCGCAGCTGGAAGCAGAAACCAATAAGAAGATTGAAGAGCTGCAGGCCAGCATGGAAATCAACATGAACAACCGCCTGGAAAAACAGCGGAATGATTCCCAAAAGGTCCTTGAAGCCATGGAACAGCGTTTTGAAGATCATCATACACAATATGTGGGGGAATTATTCAATACTATGATAAAGGAGTGATCCTATGGGAGACTTACTATCCTACAGCGGCATTACAACCAAGGTAAGAGCCATGGAGAGCCATCTGATCACCGACAGCCAGTTCCGCGAAATGGCGGCCCTTGAAACTGTTTCTGATGCAGTGGAATATTTAAGGCGCCTCCCTGCCTATGAAGGGTTGTTTGCAAATCTGGAGGGTGTGGCCCTTCACCGGGGTGCCATTGAACAGAGGCTGATCCTTTCCCTGTACCAGGATTTTGCCAAGCTCTACCGATTCGCCAATTTAACCCAGCGTAAATTCCTGGACCTGTATTTTATGCACTTTGAAATCGATATCCTGAAAAAGTGTTTCCGCAATGCCATGGGGCGGAACCGGTTGGATATCGATCTCTCTGTTTTCCAGGACTTTTTTGAGAAACATTCCAAGCTGGATTTGATGAAACTGTCATCCTCAGCGGACTTACGAGAGTTCATAGCTAATTTGGAAGGCTCGGCCTATTATGACCTGTTGTCCCACTTAGACGACAGGGACCAGCCTACCTTGTTCGATTATGAGGTTCATTTAGACCTTCTATACTTCAAGACCATTTGGAGGGTTATGGGTAAATATCTTACCAGGAAGGAACAGGAGCTTCTTGCACGCTGCTTCGGCAGCAAGCTGGATTTACTTAATATCCAGTGGATTTACCGTTCCAAAAAATATTATCATCAGCAGCCTGCTGATATTTATTCCCTGCTCATCCCTATTAATTACCATTTGAATAAGGAGCAGATTACGAAAATGGTAGAGACAGCCACACTGGAAGAGTTCTTTTCCGTACTAAGAACTACCTTTTATGGAAGGAAATCAGATTGGGAAACCGCAGAAATACCGAACTTGGAACAACTGACTCAAGAAATACTGGACAAAATATACCTTTCCTCCAGCCGGCAGAATCCTTATTCCATTGCCACGCTGAATACCTATCTTTATTTTAAGGAGGAAGAAATTCAAAAGATTATCACCCTCATAGAGAGCATCCGTTACCGCGTAAGCCCGGATGAAATCATCTCCTATGTAGTAAAAATGTAAAGGGGGTTGTTTTTTCGTGATAGAAAAGATGAAATTCTTAAGTATCACCGGACCTAAGGACGATATTGACCGGGTCATCGATACGTATTTATCCAAATATGAAATTCATTTGGAAAATGCCCTGTCAGAGTTAAAAACGGTGAAAGACTTAAGGCCTTATATTGAAACAAATCCATACAAAGACGCCTACCAGCGTGCCATAGAACTGGCGGAATTACTCCCGCAGAGTAGTCAGGCTGGCAGCAGGAAAAAGATCCCTATCCAGCAAGCAGCCAGAATTGTCACTGAGATCGGGGAACAGGTAAAGGAGCTTTCAGCAAAGGAAGAGGCCATTGTATCGGAACAAAATTCCTTCCAACAGTCTCTGGAACGAATCCTTCCATTTACCGGACTAAACTATGACTTAAGCTCCATCCTTCAGTTTAAGTACATTAAATTCCGTTTTGGGCGTATTTCACATGAGTATTACAACAAATTTGTTAACTATGTATATGATACCATTGATACCGTTCTCTATAAATGCCGGGAGGATGACGAATATGTCTGGCTGGTTTATTTTGTACCGGAAACCATCTCAAATCAGATTGATGCCATTTATGCCTCCATGCGCTTTGAACGCTTCTTTTTACCAGATGAATACAAAGGCACGCCTTTGGATGCCATTCATTCTCTGGAAGATAAGATAAGCGCTCTTCAGTTCGATATCAACAGCATCCGAAAGCAGATGTCCGAATTGCTGGCATCAAGACAGGATGAGTTATTGGCGGCATTGAACGAGCTGGAGGTATTTTCTACCAACTTTAATGTGAGAAAACTAGCCGCATGCACTAAGCAGAAAGTAAACACCTTTTACATCCTCTGCGGTTGGATGAGCAATCGGGATGCTGCCGCATTTCAGAAAGAAATCTCTGATGACGAAAAAACTTTCTGTATCATGGAGGATGATCATAACAAAATTATGAGTAAGCCCCCCACGAAGCTTCAAAATCCCGGGCTTTTTAAACCCTTTGAGATGTTCATACAAATGTATGGCCTGCCGGCTTACAACGAGATCGACCCAACTATATTGATCGGCATCACCTATTCCTTCCTGTTTGGCTTTATGTTCGGGGATGTGGGACAGGGAATGTGCCTTCTGTTTGGAGGGTTTCTCCTCTACCAACTGAAAAAAGTAAATCTGGCAGCAATTATCTCCTGCTGTGGTTTCTTTTCAACCATATTCGGATTCCTGTTTGGAAGCGTTTTTGGATTCGAAAATATTATTCAGGCTGTCTGGCTTCGACCCATGGAGCATATGACCAACCTGCCCTTTATAGGGAAACTAAATACCGTATTTATTGTTGCGGTTTCCATTGGAATGGGAATTATCCTGTTGACCATGGTCCTTAATATCATAAACAGCATCCGCTTTCATGATCCGGAAAAGACCCTGTTTGACACAAACGGTGCGGCAGGACTTGTCTTCTACGCAAGCCTTGTGCTGACTATCGTTCTTTACATGACAAATAACCCCATTCCGGCTGCCATACTCCTTGTTATCATGTTTGGTATCCCGCTGCTTGTTATGTTCTTTAAGGAGCCACTCACCAATCTGGTAGAAAAGAAAGCGCAGATCATGCCAAAGGAAAAGGGCATGTTTGTGGTCCAGGGCTTCTTTGAACTGTTTGAAGTGTTATTAAGCTATTTTTCCAATACCCTTTCCTTTGTCCGTGTAGGCGCCTTTGCTGTCAGCCATGCGGCCATGATGGAGGTAGTTCTCATGCTGTCCGGTGCGGAAGCAGGAACACCAAACTGGCTGATTGTAGTTCTTGGCAACTTATTTGTCTGCGGCATGGAAGGCCTGATCGTTGGAATCCAGGTGCTGCGTCTGGAATATTATGAATTATTCAGCCGTTTCTATCGGGGAACCGGCCGTGCATTTAAACCATACGGGAAGAAAATATAAAAACCAAAACGGAGGTAATATTATGTCAATCTTAGTGAAAATCACATTAGCAATTGCATTAACTTTAAGTATTGCCCTGCCCTTCGGAGCATTTGCCATGGGCGCAAAAACAAAGGGCCGCTATAAAACTGCCCTTGGGATCAACACCCTTTTATTCTTTGGAACCCTGATTGTTTCCAGCGTTTTGATGTTTAATGGCCAGGCTTCCGCTGCGGAAAGTGCCGCAGCCAGCACTGGAAGCATTGCCGGAATGGGTTACTTAGCTGCAGCTCTTTCCACAGGTCTTGCCTGCATCGGCGGCGGTATTGCCGTTTCAGCTGCTGCCAGCGCCGCTCTCGGCGCCATCAGTGAGGATGGTTCCATACTTGGTAAATCATTGATCTTCGTGGGGCTTGCCGAAGGCGTGTGTCTGTATGGCCTGATCATTTCTTTCATGATCTTAGGTAAGCTCTAATCCATGAAAATGTATTTGATCAGCGACAACGTAGACACCTGGACCGGCATGAGATTAGCCGGAGTTGAGGGCGCTGTCGTTCATGAAAAGGCTGAACTGAAACATGAACTGGATAAAGTCCTGGCCGATAAGGAGATCGGGATTATTCTCCTGACGGAAAAATTCGGAAAAGAATTTCCAGACATCATCAATGATGTAAAGCTGAACCGCAAGCTTCCATTGATCATAGAAATCCCTGACCGCCATGGTACCGGCCGCAAGCCGAATTTTATCACGGATTATGTTAATGAAGCCATCGGATTAAAACTATAAGAAAGAGGTGGTCATCTTGACGACTGAGGAAAAATTACAGCATTTCCTGGAATTTTGTATGGAAGATGCCAGAACCCGCAGTGCAAAGATGCTTGATGAATATACAGCTGCTTTGGAGCAGTCCTTTTCGGAGCATCAGGAGGATGCAAAACGAAGGGCCGCACAGCAGGTAGCTTTAGAGAGTGATCGGATCGAACGGGAAATCAACAAAAAACTTTCCCTGGAACAGATTGGCATGAAGCGGGTCTTTGGAAAAAAACAGGATGAGCTGAAAGATAAGCTGTTTTCGGAGCTTCGGGATAAACTGGCCACATTTATGGAATCCCCGGAATATACAAAGCTTTTGGAAAAGCAGATACAGGATGCAAAAGCCCTGGCAGGAAAAGAATTCATCACCATTTACATCGATCCTGCAGATGAGGAAAGAATCAATGAACTGGCGATCTCAGGCCGCCCTGATGTCCGGGTAAGCGAATATTCCTTTCTGGGAGGAACCCGGTCTGTAATCCCTTCCAGGCACATTTTAATCGACAATTCATTTCAGACCAAGCTGGCGGAGGCAAAACGTGACTTCCGCTTTGATGTAAAGGATCTCATGGGAGGTACGACTAATGACTAATACAGGCACCATTTCCGGCATTAACGGCCCTGTCATCTATTTAAAGGGCGATTCCGGATTTCGAATGAATGAAATGGTCTACGTGGGAAAGGACCACTTAGTCGGTGAGGTCATCGGTCTTACGGACCGCCGCACCATTGTTCAGGTGTATGAGGAAACCAGCGGCTTAAAGCCGGGAGAAACGGTCTCCTCCTCCGGCTTTCCCGTATCCGTCACACTTGCCCCCGGTATTTTAAATAACATCTTTGATGGAATCGAACGCCCTTTAAGTGAGATTGCAAAGACTGGTGGGGCATACATTGACCGAGGTATTCACGTGGACTCCCTTGACGGTGAAAAGCTTTGGAAGACTCACTTAACAGTAAAAAAGGGTGACCATCTGTTTCCTGGAGCCATCATTGCCGAGGTTCCCGAAACTCCTGCCATTGTCCATAAGGTTATGCTTCCTCCTGATATGGAGGGCTATGTCATCGATGTAGTAGAGGATGGTTCTTATACCATATCCGATCCTCTTCTGACTCTCCAGCTATCGGACGGCTCTGAAAAGAAGATTACCATGACCCAGAAATGGCCGATCCGCGTACCAAGACCCATTTTAAAGAGATATCCGGCAGGAAAACCTCTTATTACCGGGCAGAGAATCATTGATACCCTGTTCCCTCTTGCAAAGGGAGGCACCGCCTGTATCCCCGGCGGCTTTGGTACAGGAAAAACTATGACCCAGCACCAGATTGCCAAATGGTCTGATGCGGATATCATCATTTATATCGGCTGCGGGGAACGAGGCAACGAGATGACTCAGGTACTGGAGGAGTTCTCTGAACTCGTTGATCCCCGTTCCGGAAATCCTCTGATGGACCGGACCACACTGATCGCCAATACCTCCAACATGCCTGTAGCCGCCCGTGAAGCCAGTCTCTACTCCGGCCTTACTCTGGCGGAATACTATCGGGATATGGGATATCATGTGGCAATCATGGCAGACTCCACCTCCCGCTGGGCCGAGGCCTTAAGGGAATTATCAGGACGTCTGGAGGAAATGCCCGCAGAGGAAGGCTTTCCAGCTTATTTGGCTTCCCGCTTATCGGCCTTCTATGAAAGAGCCGGGATGATGCAGAACATGAACGGAACCGAAGGCTCGGTTACCATCATCGGGGCCGTATCCCCTCAGGGAGGCGACTTCTCCGAACCGGTCACCCAGAACACCAAGCGTTTTGTTCGCTGCTTCTGGGGTCTGGACAGAAATCTGGCAAACGAACGCCATTTCCCGGCCATCCACTGGCTCAGCAGCTATTCTGAATATCTGACTGATTTAGCTCCCTGGTACGTGGAACATGTTGATAAGAAATTCGTGGACTACAGAAACCGACTGGTCTTTCTTCTGACCCAGGAGAGCAGCCTGATGGAGATCGTAAAGCTGATCGGCGGTGACATGCTTCCCGATGACCAGAAGCTCATTCTGGAGATCTCCAAGGTAATCAGAATCGGATTTTTACAGCAGAACGCCTTCCATAAGGAAGATACCTGCGTGCCAATGGAGAAACAGTTTAAAATGATGGACTTGATCCTTTATTTATACAAGAAATCCCGTTCCCTGGTTTCCATGGGAATGCCGATGTCTGTTTTAAAGGAGGATCCGATCTTTGATAAGATTATTTCCATTAAATATGATGTACCTAACGACAGACTCGATATGTTTGATGACTATAAAAAGCAGGTAGATACCTTCTATGATTCCGTCATCGAACGCAACGCATAGGGAGGAGGCAGGCTATGGCAATCGAATATTTAGGACTAAGTGCGATCAATGGTCCATTAGTTGTTTTAGAAGGCGTCCAGAATGCTGCTTTCGACGAAATCGTGGAAATGACCGTAGAAAAAAAGACAAAGAAGCTGGGACGTATCATTGAGGTTTACGAGGATAAGGCAATCATCCAGGTGTTTGAAGGTACCGATGGTCTGGCCTTAAGAAATGTTCACACCCGCCTCACCGGGCATCCGATGGAGCTGGCTGTGTCCGAAGATATGCTTGGACGCACCTTTAATGGAATTGGAGAGCCTATTGACGGTCTTGGAGACATCAGCTCCGACATTCGTCTGGACATCAACGGAAAACCCTTAAATCCTGTTACCAGGGAATACCCAAGAGATTATATCCGCACGGGAATCTCAGCCATCGACGGACTGATGACTCTGATCCGGGGTCAAAAACTCCCCATCTTCTCCGGAAACGGTCTTCCCCATGACGAACTGGCAGCCCAGATCGTGCAGCAGGCCTCCTTGGGAGACGACGCCCTTTCCAGCGAGAAATTTGCCGTGGTATTTGCCGCCATGGGCGTAAAGTACGATGTGGCCGACTTCTTCCGGCGTACCTTTGAAGAAAGCGGCGTTTCCGACCACGTGGCTATGTTCATCAACCTGGCAAACGACCCTGTTGTTGAGCGTCTGATCACGCCAAAGGTTGCGTTAACACTGGCGGAATATCTGGCTTTTGAAAAGGGAATGCACATACTGGTTATTTTAACCGATATGACAGCCTATGCGGAGGCTCTCCGTGAAGTTTCCTCCTCAAAGGGGGAGATCCCTTCCAGAAAGGGCTACCCCGGCTATTTATACAGCGAGCTGGCATCCCTTTATGAACGGGCCGGCATCGTAAAGGACCGGCATGGATCCGTAACCCAGATCCCCATCTTAACCATGCCAAACGACGACATCACTCACCCCATTCCGGACCTTACGGGATATATCACGGAAGGGCAGATCGTTCTGGACCGCAACTTATTCGGCCAGTCCGTATATCCTCCTATTAACGTTCTTCCTTCCTTAAGCCGTCTGATGAAGGACGGCATTGGAGAAGGTTTTACAAGAGCCGACCATCAGGGCCTGGCAAACCAGCTATTCTCTTGTTATGCCAAGGTAGGAGACGCCAGAGCGCTTGCATCGGTCATTGGTGAAGATGAACTATCCCCTATTGATAAAAAATATCTGGTGTTCGGAAAGGAATTTGAAAACCGGTTTGTCGGACAGGGAAATCATGCCAACCGGAACATCATCGAAACTCTGACTATTGGCTGGGAGCTTTTAGGCCTGCTCCCAAGAGCCGAGTTAGACCGCATCGACACTAAGGTCTTAGACCAGTATTACAAGCCAACCACCCTTGAAGGCTCGGAAGAATAGGAGGGATATTCATGAATCCCAATACATTTCCCACCAAGGGGAATTTAATCCTTGCGAAAAGCTCTCTGACTTTAGCCAGACAGGGCTATGAGCTGATGGATAAGAAACGGAACATCCTCATCAAGGAGCTGATGAGCCTGATCGATGAAGCAAAAGGCATTCAGTCAGAAATTGACGTCACCTTCACTTCCGCCTATAAGGCCCTGCAAAAGGCTAACATTGAACTGGGGATCAACTATGTGCAGGATATTGCCATGGCAGTCCCTGCGGATACTTCCGTGCGCATAAAAACCAGAAGCATCATGGGAACGGAGATTCCTCTGGTAGAGCATGATGAAATGCCATTAAATCTGACCTATGCCTATTACAGCACCAGGGAATCCCTGGATGAAGCCCGTTACCAGTTTGAAAAGGTAAAGAAGCTGACGGTAAAGCTTTCCATGGTGGAGAATTCCGCCTACCGTCTGGCAAACAGCATCAAGAGAACCCAGAAACGGGCCAATGCCTTAAAGAATATTACAATTCCCAGGTATGAGACGCTGACTAAGAACATTACTAATTCACTGGAAGAAAAGGACAGGGAGGAGTTTACCAGGCTTAAGGTGATTAAGAGGAATAAAAATGGAATTTAACGGTCAGTTCTAGGGACCGCAGAACACACCTGAAATCAAAAGTCTTATAAGCCATAAGGATCGCAGACGGGAACAACAGCTGTTAGTTACCCGTCTCCGATCCTTTTTTATACTTTTTAAAATATAAGCTGTAAAAAATGAACCAAATGATAATTCCATGACTCTTATTATCAGATGCATCTAAAAAGGAAAGGAAAAAGGTTAAGATGGAAGAAAAAAAGGCTTTGGTGGAAAGCATGATAAACGGCAGCGAAGCAGCATTTGACGAACTATACCATTCCTATTCCGGAAAGCTATACCGTATGGCGTATTTTATTACAGGTAATCGAAGTGACAGTGAGGACATTTTACAGGAGACATTTGTTAAATGCTATCTTTACAAGTCAAAACTGAAACAAACGGAACGCTTTGAACCGTGGCTGTATCAGATTTTGGTCCGGACAGCCTGGCGGCTTGAACGAAAGAAAAAAGGGAGGGCTGAAATCTCCTATGAAGGTATTTTAGAAAATGAAGAGGACAAAAAGAGTGCGGAGCACATCCGGGAAGACAAGAAAACAGATGGACCATTGGAATCTGTTTTAGTGGCAGAGACAGCAAATGAAATCCAGGCAGCACTCAGCAATCTGGATATAAAATACCGTACCGTGATTCTTCTGTATTATTATAATGAATTGAGCACCAGAGAGATCGCCCATATTACAGGAGCCATGGAAGGGACGGTAAAATCCCGTCTGCATAAAGCAAGAAAACTGCTGAAGGATTTATTGAAGGCTGACAGTAGTGAAAAAACAGAAATGGAAAGGGGTTTTTGCCATGGATAACCTTGGGGATGACAGATTAAAACAAATCATTAAGTCCGAGCTGGATCAGATAAAGCCGGATGCGCATGCAGAGAATCGTTGTCTTAGAGAAATTCATAAAAAAATAGAAATGAGGAGTAGAATTATGAAATTTAATAAAAAGAGAATGGTGGCCGCATTGGCCGCAGTGTGTACAATAACGGTAATGGGAACTGTCACGGCTATTGCAGGAGGTAAAATTACAGGCTTGTTCAGCTCTACTTCCCGGGACGAAATGGTCCATTCAAAAGCCGAGCTGATTCAATTAGCTGAACGCCAGATGGGGACCACTCCAAAGATAGTAGATACCTTTTCAAATGGTATTTCCTTTAATGAAGGCTCTATTACTAAGGTGGAAGGAAGGGATGAGAATCAGAATCCATTGATTACCTACCCGGAACTCTATGCCGGCTATGGGGAAAACAATCGTGTGGGACTTGACATTCATGAAAATCAGGATATGATTCCTCAGGGATCCACTACGGTGATAAAGCATGAAGTTTATCAGGATATCACATTAGAAGCTCATGAAGATGACTATCTGTTTTTACCGCCAGATGCAAAACCATCAGAGGAAGATTCAAAGCTGGAGGAAGAGGGAAAGCTGATGATCAGCTATGGAAGCAGCGAAGAAGAGCGCAAGGTATACCGTTATGTAAACTGGAGTGAAAACGGTATGAAGTATACTCTCAGCTCCTCTGATGATTTGAGCTGTGATGATTTAATTGGTATGGCGAAGGAAGTTATAGACGTAAAGTAAAATAGACAACAGCTAATCTGCAAAAAATGAAGTACTAAGAGGCTATGCTTCTTCGTACTTCATTTTATTCTTTAGCCATACTGATCTGTCTCTGAAAACTTATATGTTTGCTTATATTTCTCCCTTTCGGATACGTATATATTCATAATCGCAGTAACCTTCCGACACCGCATTCTCCCGGGCGCAAGCCCATAGACAGAGCTTGGCGCCCGTCCAGGTAGCTCGGCAAAGCTTAAATGAAGGGTCTGTCTCCAGAAATTCTTCTCCATCCCAGGAATAGGAAAAGCGATACGTCTTATCCTCCAATACACGAAGCTTCAACCATATTCTATTTCCATTTCCTATGCTTTTAAAAACGCATTCCTCGTTAGCTTTTCCTTTGAACATCTTGTCCGTGACGATTCCTTCGTAGCATCTTAGTTCTGTTCCATCCTCCGTCTGATATAACCCCATGTAGGAATAGGAGTGCCCTATCATGCCGATTCCCCCGAAATCCCCTGTCTTTTCTCCGTTTAATACAAGCTTGGCCGTCATAGTAAAAGACTTGCTCTGTGGAATCTGAGTTAGCACATTCGGCGCATACCACAAAAGATTATCTCTTTTAGGATGTTTCCGGCAATACAGCCTCAGACAGCCCGGATTGGCAGTAAGAGAATAATTATTAAGATTGGGGTTTGCCTGCCACTGCCATTGGAGTCCAAGTACCTCAGACATAAACTCATCCGATTGAAGGATTTCATATTCAGGCATGTTCTCCACAGGCATTCGCCACTCTTCTACCGGTTCTCCAATTCCATCACCATCTTTGTCCTGGCCAATAAATGGCCAGCCTTTAAGAAAACACATAGGCTCCAGATGAATAATTCTACCCAGCTCATTTACATCCTGGAAATGAATGAACCAATCCTGCCCGTCAGGAGTTGTGATCCAGCCACCTTGATGAGGGCCATTAACTTTAGAATACCCCTGCCGCATGACAACCTTGTATTCATAGGGGCCCCAAATATCCCTGGATTTAAGGCATGACTGCCAGCCGTTTTCCACACCTCCTGAGGGCATTAGTATGTAATAATATGCATTCTTTTTATACAGCTTCGGTCCCTCGGTTATAGGCGCTATCTGTTCCCCGTTAAAAATCATTTGAGGTTCTCCCACCAAATACCTACAGTCCGTATTAATCTCTACCAGCATCAGACGATGTTTGATTCCTGCCCTGCTGCCTGCATACGCAAACACCATATAGGCTTTCCCAGTCTCATCCCAAAACGGACAGGGGTCTATCCATCCTTTTCTTTCGCACAGCATATTTAATTGAAATTCACCATAAGGATTATCGCTTCTGGCAACCAGGATACCCTCATCCACCAATGGGATAAATACGAAAAATGTTCCTTGATGAAAGCGGATGGAGGGAGCCCACGTTCCTGAACCATGGGACGGTTCCTTATATTTTTCAAAAGGAAGCGCTTTTACACAATAATTAATGATTTCCCAGTGTACCAAATCTTTAGAGTGAAGAAGCGGAACTCCCGGAACATAGGTAAATGATGATGCTACCATATAATAATCGCCGCCGACTCGGATCACATCCGGGTCGGAATAATCCGCATATAATACTGGATTTTTATAAGTCTTCATGATTCCTCCATTGTTATGCTCTGCTAATTCTCCAACACTACCCTTTCATACCAGTTGTAGCTATCCCTTCCACGAAATATTTCTGCGCTGCAAAAAATAAAATGATCAGTGGTACTACAGAAACCAAAGCCATAGACATCACCTGATTCCATTTGATATTGGAAGTTACATCTATACTGACTCTCAGCGCCAGCGATAACGGGAATTTAGCCACAGTATTAATGTAGATATTTGTATTAAAGAAATCATTCCAGGTCCACAAAAACTGGAACAGTCCGGCAGAAAAGAGTGCAGGTTTTAAAAGAGGCAGCAAAATTCTGATAAAACACTGAAACGGTCCGCAGCCATCAATATAAGCGGATTCATCTAAGTCTCTGGGAAGCCCCCTCAAGAACTGTACCATCATAAAGACAAAGAAGGGATAGCAGCCTACGGCCGCTGGTGCAAAAAATGTCATGTAGGAATCCAGCCAGCCAAGCTTATTAAACAGTGCATATCTCGGTATAATGATTACTGCATTGGGAAGCATCAACGTTGTTATCAGTATCATAAAAAGGAACTGGTTTCCCGGGAAATCAAATCTTGCAAAGCCATAGGCCACCAGTGAACATGACACCAGAGTCAGCAGGGTGGTAGGGATAACCAAGGCGAAGGTGTTGATAAAATACTTTGCATAGGTATAGGTACCCGTTGTTGCCCAGCCCTTAATAAAAGCTTCCGGGCTCCAGCTCTCTGGAAGCAGAGCCAGGCTGCCGAATATTTCATTATTGGACTTAAAGCACGCGAAAAACATCCAGATTACCGGAAACAGCATGACAATACCAAATATCCCCAAAAGTACATATGTAATTACAATGTTAATTTTTTTGTTTTTCATTCAGCCTCTCCTTTCTAGTTATCGTAATAGACCCATTTTTTTGATGTTACAAACAGGATCAGGGTCATAATCATAATGATGATAAACAAAATCCAAGATGTGGCACAGGCATAGCCCATTTTAAAATATTTAAATGCATCCGTATATAGTTTCATGCCCAGCACGTAGGTAGCCTTGTTAGGCCCGCCATTTGTCACTACAAAGGCCGATGTGAAATTCTGTAGAGCTGTGATCAGCTGCATGATAATATTAAAAAATGCGATGGATGTAATCATCGGTAACGTTATCTTAAAAAAGATCCTTATCTTTGTGGCTCCATCAATCCTGGCCGCTTCATACAGTTCCCTAGGCACCTGCTTTAAAGCTGATAAAAACAGCACCATGGAAGAACCAAACTGCCAGATCTCCAGCATACAGATGGTGATCACCGCCATACTGGGATTGCCCATCCATTTTACAGGCGGTATATGTACAACACCCAACAGACTGTTGATAAAACCGTCGTTCATGAAAAGCACCTTCCACAAGATCGCCACCGCTACGGAACCGCTTAAAAGGGAAGGAATATAATACACAGTTCTCATAAAGTTGATTCCTTTCAATTCCCTGTTTAAGATCATGGCGATAATCAAAGCCAGAACTACCTTTCCAGGAACTGTAATAAAGGTATATTTTAAGGTGACTGTCAGAGAATTCCAAAACTCCTTATCCTTTGTAAATAGCTTGATATAGTTATCTAAGCCTATGAAGGACGGCTTATCGAAGATATCATAATCTGTAAAGGAATAGATCAGAGAACTAATAAAGGGGTACATCTGAAATAACAGGAATCCAAAAATCCAGATGCATACATACATAAAACCAATCTTGTTTCTCTTGGTCCATCCGCCGCAATTGGGCTTTATTTTGACCTTACTATTAGCCATATATTTATTCCTCCCGCCTTTTAAAAGAGCTGCCGTAAAATGAAAGTTCATTTCCCGGCAGCCCATTACGTACTTTTATTTTAAACCGCTTAAGTAATCATTGATCAAATCAATCGCGTTATCGGCAGCATCTTCCGGTGTACTCTGTCCATAAGCAACGCTTTCAATCATATCTTCCTGAATGGCATAAACTTCCGCGCTGGTAGTATACCCCTTGTCACTCTTACCATTTAACCCAGCTGCCAGATCTACTGCGCTTACAACAACCGGATTTAACAGTTTTTTCTCTGCACAGAGGTTTCTGGCTGTAGAGGTCGGCGGCACGCTTCTGACGTCTTTTAATGTCTCCTGAGCTTCTGAATTGTTATAGAAATAATCCAGGAATTTCACTGCTTCTTCCACATGCTTGGAGTTCTTGTTTACTGTCATGTACTGGGGCGTATCTGCAAAGAACCCGTCATTAACCCTTTCAGTCGACAAGGGCATCTGCACTACCATACATGTGTTATCTGGAACGGCATCAATCAACAGATTAATACTGGAAGAAGGACCATAGGCAAATACAAATTTCCCGTCCATCCACATGGGATTGGTTTGAATCTGTCCCTTAAAGGTTGCACTGTCTTCCGCAGGCTCAAAAACACCGCCGCTATAACAGTCTTTGATATATTGAAGCACTTCCACCAGCTGCTCTCTTGTAAAGCTCATCTTCTTTTCGCTGTCAATGATAAAAGACTGACCTGTCAACTGACGAAGATATGGTCTTAACACATATTCACACAAAATTCTGGTATCCGTATTCATATAGAAGTACTCAGGATTCTGTTCATGAAGCTTTTTCCCGTCTTCCAGCATTGATTCCCAGGTAATCTGTCTGCTTAAATCGATACCGCAAGTTTTAGCTGCATCTTCATTGGCTACGGTGGCTAAGCAGGACATCCCTGTGGGAATGGCCAGAAGCTTGTCGTCAAAGGTTCCGAACTGACTGATGAAAGTCTTTTCAAAACCTGAGGTATCAAATAAATCAGGGTAATCATTAAAGTTTACGAAGAAATCGCCTCTTGATATAAAATCAGGGAGGGAGTCCACGTTCTGCTGCATGATATCCGGTGCTGTTCCGTTGGCCAGCATGGTGGATACCTTATCAATATAACCCTGGTCGGAATTCATCTCTGCCTCAATCTTTACTTCCGGATGAAGCTTCTGATATTGCTCAATCACTGCCAAGGTCGCCTCATTTCTGGCATCACCTCCCCACCACATGAAGCGGAGCGTTATCTGTTCTGCAGTTGATTTTCCTGCCGTTGTCTGATCCGCTGCCTTTTCTGTCTCTGCTCCGGAAGACGTGGCTGCGGGTTTATTCGTGCAGCCTGTCAGGGCGGTTGCTGCCATCATTCCTGTTAGAAGCAGACATGTCAGTTTCGTCACTTTTCTCATAATTTTTACCTCCGTTTGCTTTTAAGTGAATCATTAACTATGATTATTGTAACTGAAGTTTTATGAAATAGTAAGAAACTTACATGATAGAATCGTATCATTTTTTACAGACTTTCCAGACAAAGTATCATTATGAACTAAATTTCTTCATTTTCAACGATCTCGCCGATTCCTTAAAAATAAAAGATGCTTTTTTAATTTTTTTCTTTATAATAAAATCAGATCTTTATGAAGGGAGTGTTCATTATGTATCAAGTGATCATCGTTGATGATGAAGCCAAGATCCGCAGCGGCCTCGTAAACCTGTTTCCCTGGAGCCAACTGGGTTTTGAAGTAGCTGGCTGCTTTGCCAATGGCAAGGAAGCCTATGAATTCATACTGGGAAATCATGTCGATCTGATTCTTTCCGACATCCGGATGCCTATTATGGATGGATTGGAACTGTCAGAAAAGCTTTCTTCAAAGAGGAAGGTCCGGATTATTTTTTTCAGCGGATACCAGGATTTCGACTATGTCAGACGGGCTCTGCGCAGCGGTGCCATTGACTATCTCTTAAAGCCGGTCAAGTATGAAGATCTGGTAGATTGCCTTACAAAAATCAGAGAAAACCTCAATATAGAAAATCATCGGTCTCCTGCACCGGAAGAAGAGAATTTGAGCTACTATGAAAAGCTTATCGGCATGGTTAAGAATTATCTGGATACGAATTACCAGAATGCCACGCTGGAACAAGCAGCCAGACTTGTGGAATTAAGCCCTAATTACTTATCGAAGGTCATGAAGGAACACTCCGATTTAAGCTTTTCCAATTATCTGCTTAAGACACGCATGGATAATGCAGCTAGGATGCTGAAGGATATCGGTTATAAACAATATGAAATTGCCTACCGGGTGGGATATGATAATCCAAAAAATTTCTCAAGGGCTTTTCATCAGTATTTCCATATGACGCCATCGCAGTACCGGCAGAACCACTGCCCCACTCACGGAGAATGACATGAGAAAACGGAATTTTATCAAACGATTTTTATATTATACAGGAATCATAACGCTTCCCATCATCACAGTTTTTATGATTTTTCTCGCTGCCATTGTGTATGGAAAGCAAAAAGATATAGAAGCCGAAGCCATCAAATCAGCCCAAGCCGTCAGAGACAGCTATTCCCTTGTTCTTGACAGTGCTGCTACCCAATATGATATGTTGGTCCGAAATCCCAGGATGTCCATTTCGCTGCGCAATTTTATATCTCATAAACAGCTTGGTTACATGGATGTGATCCTCACTAACAGTATTTTCTCCAATTTTGCCTCTCTGACCAGTAATGCTTCTTATATCTCCTCGGTATATTATTATCTGGATGGATATGATTCCATCCTTACCTCTTATACCGGAGGTATTGCCCAGTTGTCGCAATTTTCTGACTTAAACTGGATGGAATCCTATAAAACCTCTGACAAAAGTGAGTGGATTGAAAAACGGAATATGACCTTATATTCCTACAGCCGGCCTACTCCGGTTCTGACTTATTATAGAAAGCTCAGTATGTTCCAGGGCGTCATTCTGGTTAATATCTATGAGGAGCAATTAAAACAGCTTCTCAATTCTGGCTCTAATCTGGATCAGTTTTTTATCATTGACTCACAGGGCAATTTTCTTTTACAGGGAAACGGAAACATGCAGGAACTAGGCGACCATGACAGGGAAGCCATTGTATCTATGGTAATGGCTTCTTCTGACCAGCCCTACCAGGATTGGATATCTTTTAACCACCAAAACTATTATGTCAGAATCATACCGGCCGCTTGCGGTACCTATATAGCCGCTTGCATCAGTAAGTCTAATTACTATCTGGCGCTGTACACACTTCTTTTCCAGTTTCTTATGGTTCTGGCAGTGGTAATGTGCACAATGGTCTGGATTGCATATACCATTACCAAGAAGAACTTTCAGCAGATTGATTACTTTGTTACTGTATTCTCCGATGCAGAACGGGGTACCTACAATCAGGAGAAGCCAAGCTTCATCAAGGATGAATACGATATTATTCTGAATAATATCGTCCGGCTATTTGTTAATCAGACCTTCCTGAAAAATCAGCTGACATTAAAGAAGCAGGAACAAAAGCTGGCGGAAATGGCTGCTCTACAGCTGCAAATCAATCCACATTTTCTCTTTAACACTCTGCAGACACTGGATTTTAAGGCCATTGAATTTACCGGAGAACCTACGTCTCTAAACAATATCATTGAAGCACTCTCCGATATTCTCAAATATTCGCTTCAAAATACCACCTCCATGGTAACCATCAGGGATGAGGTTGAATATCTGAAAAAATATGACAGTATCCAGAGATACCGATATGAGGATAAATATATCCTGTACTACGATTATGACAAGGCAGTGGAATCTTACCCCATCATGAGGCTCATCCTGCAGCCACTTATTGAAAACAGCCTGTATCATGGCATCAAGCCCCTTCCAGGCTCAGGCTTTATCAAACTCAAAATAGCGGAGAAAAATCAATGGCTTACCATTACCGTAATAGATACAGGTGTTGGCATGAGCAAAGAAGAAGTGGCCGCCCTCAATGAGAAAATCAATCATCCCAGTCAGGAAAACATCGGCCTGGCCAATGTTAACAGCCGCCTGGTAATGCAATATGGAAACACTTCTCAATTAAAAATACTTAGTAAAAAATATATGGGAACGTGCATATCATTCAAAATCCCGCAAAATCGAATTGTTAATTGCAAAAAATAATATAAACAGGATCGGAGACGGGGAACAACATCTGATGTGTTCCCCGTCTCCGATCCTCTCTTTCCATAACTCCCTATAAGTATTTAAAACCAGTTAGAATTTCCTCACTGCGCCATCAAAGTGAACACCCTGGCTTCATTGTCCGCCTTGATCACCGGCATAGGCAGTCCTGCGTACATCAGCGCTGCCCCGGAAAGCTTTATTCCTAGCTCCGGAATATCATACACCGTCTGCTCTTCAAGACCCCGCAGCTTTAAGTAAATGATTCCCTTATTCGCTCCGGAAACCCTCTGCACATATCCTACGACCGCCTCTTTCCTATCCTGGGAGACCGACATAAACGCCCCATACTCCCGCTCTCTTTCCGGATTGGTCAGCCGGTAATAGTCTCCATGGGCGGACACAAGTCCGTGATCCTGATAGTATTTCACCTGCCTGCGGACCGCGTCCTGCTCTTCCTCTGATATTTCATTTAAATCCAGCTCATATCCAAAGGTCCCGAAATAGGCAAGAGCCGCTCTTGTATCAATGGAAACCGTTCTTCCCGTCTGCTGGTTGGGACACTCCGAGACATGAGAACCCATGACAAAAGGCGGATAGATCATGGAAGTTCCATACTGAATGTGAATCCGCTCTACCGCATCCGTATCATCGGAGCACCAGATCTGGGGCATGTAGTAAAGAACTCCCATATCAAACCTTCCTCCGCCTCCGCTGCAGCCTTCAAACCGCACATTTGGAAACGCCTTTGTCATCTTATCCATCAGCTTATAAAGGCCCAGCACATACTTATGGCAAACCTCTCCCTGCCTGTGGGCCGGAAGAGCACCGGAGAAACGGTCCGTCATGCTCCGGTTCATATCCCACTTGATGTAATCAATCTGCGCATCCTTAAATTCCTCATAAAGCTGATGAAAGATAGCCTCCACCACTTCATCCCTGCTGAAATCCAGGATCAGCTGATATCTCTGGCGGGTTGGTTTTCTTCCCGGAATCTGGATACACCAGTCCGGATGTTCCTCATAAAGCCTGGAATCCTCATTGACCATTTCCGGTTCGATCCATATGCCGAACTTTAACCCCATATTGTGAATTCTTGCAGAAAATCCAGGTATTCCGCTTGGCAGCTTACTTAAGTTACACTGCCAGTCTCCAAGGCCCCTGTATTCATTGGTTCTTCTTCCAAACCAGCCGTCATCCATGACAAACATCTCAACGCCCAGTTCCTTTGCCTTTCCAGCAATGTTAACCAGCATTTCTTCGTCAAAATCAATCATGGTTGCCTCCCAGTTGTTGATGAGAACCGGACACCTCTCATTGATAAACTGGCTGGGAATCAGATGATGCTTCACTGCCCGGTGGAAATTGTGGCTCATTTTCGATAGGCCCTGGGAACTATAGGTCATGACCGCTTCCGGTGTTTCAAATACACTGCCTTTTGAAAGCTCCCAGTAAAAAGTTTCCGGGTTAATGCCTGCCACCAGTCTGGTCTGTTTAAAATCATTGACCTCTGTGGTGATTGCAAAGTTACCGCTGTAAACCAAAGCAACTCCGTAACAATCTCCCCCATCTTCTGTTGCCTCAGGGCTGCAGAGAATGGCCGATGGGTTCTGATAATGGCTGGAGATGCCTCTGGCGCTGTCCACTGTGATCTTCCCGTGTCTCACGGAAGTTCTCTCTGCACACCGCTCATGGCCCCAGCTTCCATAGAAACTGATCATATCCATCTGGTCCGTGGGGAAAGAAATACAGGTAGAATGAGCTGCATTGACAAACGCGGTCTTATCTCCCGCATTCCGTATCCTGGCGCATCTTGTAATGATGTCATACTCTTCCAGAACGCCATATACAAGAGTCACCTCTATCTGACTATAAGGATCCCTCATCAGGACCTCCAGAGTCTGCCAGGTGCCGCCATTCTCCCGCAAGGACGGCATTTCATGTAAGCGATATTTTCCATCTGCAACGGTATGTGATACATACCTTAAATCGACGCAGTTGGAGCCATCCCCGTTAATCACACTGACCGCAGAAACCCGGAAATCTGAAACTCCAAACCCCGGATACTCCTGTTCCAGCACATCCAGGCAGATGGTCCTGTCCTTTTCCGACTCATAGGGATTGGCTTCAAATCCATGGCGGATTCTCACAGGAAGATAATCCGCTGCATCAGATATCTTTTTACCATAGTACAAGTGCTCTAAAAATCCATATTCCGCCACCCGGAACTGGTAGCTTGAATTCTTTGTATTTAATAAGAATACCTTTTTTTCCTCAATATATTTTACACTCATTATAAACCTCAATCTTTCAAAAAATTTTAGAAAGAAAGCGGAAGTCTCATCCGATTCCCGCTTTTCTTATCTGAACCCTATTTAGTTAATATCCAATTACTTGATTGCACTGTCCACCATGCCCTGGATAAAATATTTCTGTAAAAACAGGAATACCGCAACCATAGGAAGGATTCCTATAAAGGCCGCTGCCGCTGCTCCATTGACATTGGCCGAGTCTGCGGAAAAGAAGCCTGCAATGGCCAGTGTGATAGTCTTAATCCTGGGGGACTGGAGTAAGTACAAGGCAAACTGGTAATTATTCCAGCAGTTCACACCGGTGATGATGATAACAGAAGCTGTTACCGGCTTTAGCTGAGGCATAATGATCCTAAAAAATGTCTGGAACGGCCCACACCCGTCAATTGCTGCTGCTTCCTCAAGAGCCACCGGTATGCTGGTTATAAAGCTTGAAAACAAAAAGATGCTGGTGGGAAGCTGGAAGGTGATCAAAGTCACGATCATGCCCCAGTAGGAATTGATTCCCTGAATTTTAGCCATAAAGGAATATAAGGGAACCAGAATGCTTAAGGGGGGAATCATCATGACACCCATAATGAACCCTTTTACCAGGTTGTTAAGCCTGCTCTTATTTCTCGCGAGAGGATAAGCCGCCATAGCTCCGATGACCACAATAAAAAGAATTGACATACCGCTTATGATCACGGTATTTTTAAGGGCCAGAAGCATTCCACCCCGCTCCAGCGCGGTGTAAATATTTTTTAAGTAAAGGTATCCCGGAAAGGCCCATCTGGATGAATGATCATATGGGGATTTGAACGCAATGGCAACCACCATATATATGGGTACAAAGTGGACTGCAATGATAATGAGAGCCAGGACATACTTCCAGGCATTGGAAACCCTTGATCCTTTCATCACACATCCACCTCCTTTTTGTCAAAGTAACCCATGACCACATTGCTGATGATCATGATCAGCAGGAATGTGAAAATTCCGATTGCAGAAGCATATCCTGCGGACTGGGCCGAAAAATACTGGTTTGTAACCAGAGTGGACAGGGAATGGGTACTGAATCCCGGTCCGCCGCTTGTAAGCGCCATAACCAGGTCAAAAAGCTTTAATCCTCCGATCAGGTTTAAGATGGTGGAGGAAGAAATGGCCGGCATCAGCAGCGGAATGGTAATATGCTTAAACCGCTCCCAGAAGGTGGCTCCGTCAATCATGGCTGCTTCATAATACATGGTGGGCACATTCTGGAGCCCCGCCAGATAGATGACCATGGCAACACCCACAAACTGCAGGGAGTTTACCAATACAATGATCCGGATGGCGGTCCCTGAATGGACCAGTAAATCCACCGGCTCCATATGGAGGGCGATCAAAATATCATTGACCGCACCTCCGTCATACTGAAAGAAGAAATACATGATGTAACCCATAATCAGCGGAGCAATCATAACCGGCATGTAGATAATCGTTCTGACAATGGAACGTCCCTTAAACTTTGTATTTAAAAATAACGCGTAGCCAAGACCTAAGATGTTCTGGATCACGGTACTCATAACACCGTAAATAAGGGTATTGACCAGTGCTGTCTTTACATTTGCATCCTGAAACAATCTGGTGTAATTCTTAATTCCAACGAATTTCATTGTCTGGGAATACCCATTCCAGTTGGTAAAGGACAGCCGGATTCCCTGGATAAACGGATAAATCACAAAAACAAGAAACAATATCACTGCCGGAATATAAAACAGATTGATTACTGATTTTTTTTGAATCTTCATGTTTACTCCTGTGCTTTCTTTTCCTCATAGCTTGTCTTCATCTGATCTACTGCAACGGTAAGGGAATCTGCCTGTCCTGAGACAATGGCTGCTCCTGTTACGCAGAGGTCGTTCCACATACCGCTTGGCAGATATTTTCTGTCAAAATACGGAATATTTAAAATGGAACTGTCATTTGCATATTTATCGTAGTATGGTGCCAGTCTTCCCGTATCACTTATTACATTGTCAAGACCGGAAGGCATTCCGCATTTGGTTGCAAGATAAGAGCTGATGTCTTCACGGGCAAGGAATTCCATAAACTGTTTTACTTCCTCCGGATGCTTTGTTGTCTTTGACATGCCAACTGCAAAGTGCTCTCCTGTCATCAGAGATTGTTTTAAACCTTCTTCTCTAGCAGGAAGAGGCATAAAGCCCATTTTTGTATCCTGATTCTGAACGTAGGTTTCAGTGATTCCGCTGGCTGCGGTAAACATGAACGCTGCCTTATCGGCCGCAAGAGCCTTAATACCGGTCATGAAATCTGCTGTAACTGCATCAGTATTGAAATATCCCTTCTGTCTCCAGGAATCAATCTGATTTACAACCGTATTCCATTTGCTCCAGTCAAAGCTGCCGTCTAAAAGAGCTGCCTGATTGGCCTCATCCTCGTTTGTAATCAGGGTAGGAGCCACGAAATCCATCATATTTCCCATGGTGTAGCTGTCTTTCCCGCCAAGCTGAATGGGGGTCAGCCCTGCTGCCTTAATCTTCTCGCAGGCTGCTTCAAAATCAGCCCAGGTTTTAATATCATCTACATTCACACCGGCTTCTTCCAGCACATTTTCGTTGTAGATCATTCCTGTTAAATCCATATCAATTGGAAGGGTGTATAAGTTTCCTTCCCCGTCAGTGATCTGTTCCTTAATGCTTGGGGATATATGAGAAGCAAACTCAAAATCATTTAATGGAGATAAATATTCCGCATATCTTGCTACTGCCCAGCCATGGGTTGTCCACGCATCCGGAAGCTGATTGGAAGCCATTCTGGTTTTCATAATATCGGAAAAATTGCTGCCTGGCATGACTGCTTCCACACCGATTCCGGTTTCTTCTGTAAACTGTTTGCAGACATCCTGAATGGCATCGCTGACTGACTCGCCGTTTAAGTTATATAAAAATTCAATGGTAACACCTGTAGAGGCTACTGCATCTTTCTTAGTTTCTGTCTCTTTTACCGTTTCTGTCGCTGTGGTAGTCTCCACAGGTTCCTGGGGTGCCTTGGAGCAGCCTATTACGCTGATCGCAATGAGACCTGCCAGTGAGGCAAGTGCTAACTTCTTCATAATAATTCTCCCTTACATTTATATTAGTTTTTAGCCGGCTATTTTGTATCTTTAGTCTATCACAGTCCTCTGGGTTCCGTAAGATACCCAAATCTACACTTTCAGGCTCTTTTCTATCATTTTCCTTCCTGGGGATTGAAAAATGTATATAATATGTATACAATATAGGCCCAGGAGGTGACCCCATATGAAAAAACGCCAAAGCTTTCAGAACCGGTTTTTGGCCTTGTTTCTCGTAAGTATTGTTATGCCCATTATCATCATGGCAACCATACTTGCCTTTTACTTTCAAAAAAGAATTTACAGGGACAATGAAAAATACTTTTCAACATCCCTTTACTCCATTTCAACCAATTTAAGCACCTATGTATCTGACTTAAAAAGGCTGGCTCTGACTCCTTATATTTACGATGATATTCTAAACTTTTTTGCAGCCGTTGAGAATGGGAAATACACAGAAAATGGTTCATTTGACTACCGTATCGAGCTGCACCGGCAAAACTATACTACTTCCATACAGCGTATATTAAACACCGCCAGAGAGGATATCCTGGCCGTTTCTTTCATGCCTGTAAACCCGGACAACCACATCATCGTTACTGCAACAAAAACCAGCGATCTCATAAACACCACGGACTACCCTTACCAACGGGAAACCTGGTATCAGGAGGTTTTAAATACAACCGAGCCATATCACTTTATGGTTTCAGAGGCTCCCCCTTATATCCGTTCTGAGACAACGGTCATCTCAGCCCTTCATACGGTCCGTAACGTATACACCAAACGGAAGCTGGGCGTCATCCGGATCGATGCCTCCGACAAAATCATCAATGATATCTTCAGCAGCGTAAATTTAAGTGAAAATTCAGGTTTTGTCATCGCGGGACAAGACGGAACCCCTGTTTACCAGGTAGGAAAGGTGGAGGAAGGCGTTCTTAAAAAACTTTCTTATGCGGGAAGCATCATCCGTACGGACTCAGATACTTACCGCCTGTATAAAAGTGATATTTCAGGAATGCCATGGCAGCTTATTTTTGTATCCTCCCAAAAGGATATATTTAAGGAGGTATCCATTGTCTGGAGCCTGGCTGCTATCTTAAGCTTTTCCTCCATTCTGGCTGCATTTTCAATCTTTCGTTCCAATTCAAAGAAGACCGCCCTTGCTTTAAATTCCATCTTAAATACCATGAAAAAGGTGGCAAAGGGAGACTTGGAGGCGTCTGTTCCTGACACAGACCTTTTGCAGAACGATTCCTTTAACACGGAAGAATTGTCCCTGATTGCGGAGAATCTAAACGAGATGATCCAAAAGCTGCAGCTATACATTAACCAGTCCTATAAATATGAGATAGACCGGCAAGAAGCAGAATACCGTGCCCTTCAAAGCCAGGTTAACCCTCACTTTCTCTATAATACCTTAAACTGCTTCCTGTCCATGAACCGGATTGGAATGAAAAAAGAGCTGGAGAACAGCATTATCCAGCTGACCAGAATATTCCGCTATACCTGCAGCAATGCAAAGCTGACTACCGTACAGGATGAGTTTGAATTCTGCATCCAATACTGCAATCTTCTTAAAATACGCTATGATGAGCGCCTGACCTTTCTAAGCTCTATGGAGGAAGAGGCTAAGATTATTTCCATTCCAAGACTTCTCATACAGCCCCTTGTGGAGAATGCCCTTAAGCATGGTATGGACGGTGACGGCATTTCCATTACCATCTCCATTTCCGCATCGATTGAGGACGAAGTCCTGATTCTGAAGGTAAAAAACAATGGAATACCCATTGATATTCAAGAAGTTTACTCTGATGGAAAAGTTGGCATAAGAAATGTGGAAAACCGTATAAAAATCTTTCACCCCCGTGCTTCCTTTGAAATAAAACTGACCGGAGATATTACCTCCATGACAATTAAGATACCCCTGGAAGGAGGAACTTCTGCATGAAAATTCTTTTAGCTGATGATGAACGCCTGATCCGGCTTGGATTAAAAAGCATGATTGAGGAGCTTTGCCCCAATATGCACCAGTTCATTGAAGTGGAAAACGGAGAAAAACTGTTAAAACAACTGGAAAAGGAGATTCCGGACCTCATTTTTCTGGATATCCACATGCCGATGCTCACCGGTCTGCAGGCATTTTCCCAGTTTCATATGCAAAAGATTCCTGTGGTCATGCTGACCGGATACGCGGAATTTTCCTATGCTCAGGAAGCCTTAAAACTAGGCGCCCTGGACTATCTTTTAAAACCGGCCAGCCTGGAGGAAGTTAAAGCTACCATGGAAAAAGCAGCTTCCCTGTTTCAAGAGCGGGAGCTTTTGCTGAAAAAGGATTATGAGCTGGAGTTTGAAAAAATCCTTGACCTCCATACCTCCATCCGTTTTTTACAGAGTCCCAAATACGTTCTTCCCCCTTACACAGCTGTTCTTTTTTATGTTGATCATTATCATAAAGAAACCTTTAAAAACGATTTAGATGTATTAAATGCCATGCTCTCTTCCATCTCCTCCCGCTACGGTGCCCGGTATACTTTCACCTTCTTGCCTACAGGTGAAATCTGTTATCTTACCAGTACCGTGATTCCTCCCGGAGAGTTCCAGGGGGTACTGGTCCAGTTTCATCAGACCAGCGGATGTGTGGCAACCGGATTCCATGTTTCTGCTGGTAACCTTTCAGAACTGTTTACACAGTTTGAGTCTGTTCAAAGGGAGGAGAGCCTGCGCCTTTGCGTTCACCTTGGGTCAGTTATATCGGAAAAGGAGCGGCTGACGTTCTCCCAGCTTCTTCCTTTTTCGGATTTATTGGAAAAGCTTTTGATGGCCAATCAGGCAGATGATGTTATAGGCTTTCAAAATCTACTTCATGCAATATCCCAATTTCCCCATGAAAAAGAGATCTTTGAACTTTGTGATGATTCCTTAAACCGCATTCTCTCAATGGAATCAGGAACACCCGCCAGCATTCTTTCTATCCGCCAGCTTATAGAATTTTTAAAGCAGATGACTTCACAAAATCAAAGCATTGATTTAATAGATAAAATCAACGCTTATATTGAGGAACATTATATGGACCAGATCGGAATCAATACCATTGCAGATATGATTGATATCTCACCAAATTACTTAAGCAAAATTTATAAGATGAAAACCGGAGAAAAATTTGTTGACCACTTAACCGGTGTCCGCATGAAAAAGGCAATGGAACTCATGTCAGGTGGACATACTGCCTCGGTCCGGGACACTGCTGAGCGGGTGGGATATTTCAGCACCAGGTATTTTACCAAGGTTTTCTTAAAAAGTACGGGAATATCACCTTCCGAATATATGAAAAGTCATTTATTAAACGAAGGAAAACCTGCCTCTTTCTAAAAGTCAATGACCGTTATAATAATATAACTCAGTTATAAATGCCGGAACAAATGACTCAATTAAATATAAGAAAAACTACTTTGACCGAATCGGTTTATGGTGTTATAATCATGCCATAAACCGATTCGGTCAATTACATTATCAGAAGGTGAAGACATGGAAAAATTTAAAGAACTTTCAGAAGAAAAGCAGCTGCCTATCATTGAAGCGGCATTAAAATGTTTTGGAAAACATGGATATAAAAAGGCCTCTATGGGTGACATCGCCCAAAACAGCGGAGTATCCAAACCAATGCTGTTCCATTATTTCGGCACAAAAAGGGATCTGTACTTATACCTTTCGGAATATGTGAGAAGTGTTATGATTGAGGCTTATAAGCGCAATGAAATCAATGCATATGACGATTTATTTGAACGCATTCTTGTGGCCTCCAGAATGAAAATGGGCATACTGGAAAAGTACCCTTATATATTGAAATTTATTATCAGTATGTTCGAGGAAACCGACGATGCGGTCACGGATATTACAAAAAAGATCATGCCCGAGGCCCAGCGCTTTTCTTATGACCTGGTGTTAAGAAAAGAAGATGTGGTTAAATTTAAAGAAAGTGTGGATATTGATGTGGTTATGCGCATGATATTCCTCATGGCAGAAGGCTATGCTCATGAAATGACCGATGAACGGTGCGATCTTGGTAAAATAACCGAAGAACTGGAAAAAACCATCCACATGTTGAAAAGTAATCTATATAAGGAGGAATACCTGTGATGTATCTATTGAAAATCAACAATAAAGACGCCGCTTCCATACAAATATCAGGAGGCAAGGGCGCAAGCCTTGCCAGACTGTCCCAGCGGTTCCCTGACAGTGTACCGGGCGGTTTTATCATCACAACAGAATTCTTTAAAAAGTATATCCTTCCTACCGTAAAAGAAGCAGGAAACGATAGGAAGTCCGCTGTCGCCGGACTGACTTTACCCGCCGAAGCGGCGGAACTGATTCAAACCGCTTATGAGGACATGGGAAGCCATGTTTCCGTTGCCGTCCGTTCCTCCGCTACGGCAGAAGATCTGCCTGACGCTTCCTTTGCAGGCCAGCAGGATACCTATTTAAACATTTCCGGATCTGAAGCGGTAATAAAAGCAGTGCTCAATTGCTTCGCGTCCTTATATAACCAGCGGGCGATTTCTTACCGGATCAAAAACAAATTCGATGAAAACGAAGTTCAAATGGCTGTTGTCGTACAGAAGATGGTGGATGCAAAAGCGGCCGGAGTCATGTTTACCGCCGATCCCATTACCTCCGACCGTTTTACAATAGCGATTGAAGCGGTGGAAGGCTTAGGAGAGGAACTGGTATCCGGGCGTAAAACCCCTGTTACCTGGACGGTCAAAGATGATATAAAACAAAGAAGCGGAGAAAAGCCCTGTCTCACCAAGGAACAGGTAACCGCTCTTGCCGCCATCGGAAAAAAGATCGAGAAGGAATTTGGAAGCCCCCAGGATATTGAATGGTGTTTTGACAGTATGAAATTTTATATTGTCCAGTCCCGGGGGATCACAACCCTTTACCCCTGTCCTTCGACCATGGACGGATTTAAGCGCTGTTTTATTTCCGTTGGCCATCTCCAGATGATGACAGATACCATGCTGCCCCTGGGAATGTCCCTTTGGGAATTGATGTCCAAAACCGTGAAGGTTACGGAAATCGGCGGGCGGCCCTATATGGAGATTACCCATAACTTAAACAGTCCCGTGGGCAGGGCTCTGGTGCGTCAAAAGCTGTCCAATTCCGACGAACTGATGGATTGTGCATTTAATAAAGTCCTGGCAAGAAAGGAATATATTAAATCCATTCCAAAAGGACAAAAAAGCGACTTCGCCATACCAAAGGATGTGGGAAAATGCATCACCGCCGGATTAAGGATCTACCGGAAAAATGATCCGTCAATCATTGATGGCTACAACCGCCGTATGGAAGCGGCAATCCAAAAGACAAGAAAGGGACTCTCAAAACTGTCCGGTAAGGCGATAATCGATTTTATTGTGAGAGATACGGATGATCTGATGAAAGGTCTGTTTGATCCGGAGGGCTTAGGACCGCTCCTTGTTACCTTCTTTCTCACAAAACCTATTGATAAAGCAGGAAAGCTCCTTCTTGGACAGGACAATGTAAGTGTTGATGTGTCAAAGTCCATTAAAGGCAACATTTCCTCGGAAATGGGATTTTACGTGAGCCGTATCGCAGATTCTGCCCGGGATTTCCCAGAGGTTGTAAAATACCTTGAGTCAGCAGGGGATTCCTTCTGCATTGACGAATTAAGGAAGCAACAAGGCAGCGAAGAAGCCGCAAAAGCCTTTGAAGAATTTTTCCTGCAGTACGGAATGCGCTGCCCTGGCGAGATCGATATTGCAAAACCCCGGTTTGCCGAGGATCCGGGAAAGATTCTCCCCACCGTACTGGCAGATATAAGGCTTCCCAAGGGTCATGCTGAACAAAGGCTCCTACAGGGAAAGCAGGAAAGCGATGACGCAGTAAAATCCATGGTTTCCGCCGCCAAAAAGAAATGGGGAGCCGCAAAAGCCAAGAAGCTGGCAAAACAGTTATCCTTTTATCGAAACTTCTTAGGGCTGCGGGAGTCTCCCAAATATTACTGGATGAAACGTTATTGGGAATACAAACAGGCCATCCTTAAGGAATCTGAAACACTTGTTAGTCAAGGCAAGCTAAGAAGCGTGGAAGATACTTTCTATCTTCGTCTTCCGGAACTTGCAAGCTTGTTTGCCGGAGAATATGAACCTGATTATGAGAAAATCGATGCAATGCGGGCAGATTATGAAAAGTATGCTGCGCTGACCCCTCCGCGCCTCATCTTCTCTGATGGAGAAGTGGTGGAAGGTGAATACAAGCGGGAGGTTCCCAATGGGGCGCTGCCAGGGCTTGCCGTTTCAGGCGGCGTGGCAGAAGGCCGTGCACGGGTCATTCTGGATATCAGGGAAGCAGGAAAAATAGAAAAGGGAGATATTCTGGTGACTAAATTTACCGACCCAAGCTGGACACCGGCCTTCATCTCTGTGGGCGGACTTGTTACAGAAGTAGGCGGAATGGCAACTCACGGAGCTGTGATCACCCGGGAATACGGCCTGCCTGCTGTTGTCGGCGTAACCGATGCTACAAAACACATCAAGGACGGAGACTTAATCCGCGTAGACGGAAACTTGGGATATGTTGAGTTTTTGAAATAAGAAAGGAGGACTACCGGTGAACGCAATTCAGATTAATAATCTGTCTAAAAGCTATGGGGAGCACAGGGGGATTGAAAATATCAGCTTCTCCGTGGAGGAGAGAGAGATTTTTGGCTTTATCGGACCTAACGGAGCGGGAAAATCCACTACCATCCGTACTCTTTTGGCGCTGATCCGCCCCACTTCTGGCAGCGCGGAGATCTTTGGCAAGGACTGCATGAAACAGGCTGCTGAAATTGCAAAGGATGTGGGCTATCTGCCCGGAGAATCTGCTTATTATGATAACATGACGGTACGGGAGCTGGTACAGTATGCGGCGGATTTATACGGCGTTAAGGGAGACGGCAAAATAAAAGAGCTTTCCAGGCGCTTAGACCTTGACTTATCCCGTAAAATCACCGATCTATCCCTTGGAAACAAAAAGAAAGCCGGAATCCTGTGCGCCCTGCTGCACTCTCCAAAACTCATTATATTAGACGAACCTACCAGCGGTCTGGACCCGCTGATCCAGCAGGAGTTCTTCACGATACTGAAAGAAGAGAACAAACGGGGGGCAACCATCTTCTTTTCGTCCCATGTCCTGTCTGAGGTGCAGAAAATCTGTGACCGTGTGGGCATTTTAAAAGATGGAAAAATGATTGGTGTACAAAAAATCAGTGAGCTTCGGGCTAACAGCCATAAAAAAATCAGTGTTACGGCAGAGGAAATACCGGCAGGGCATTTTGACCTTGGAGGCATTACCAGCTACCATCAGGACGCCAATACCGCCACATTTATGTTTATGGGGAATATGGGAGAGATTCTTGAAAAGCTGTCTGCTTTAAACGTCCGTGATCTGTTCATCGAGGAACCAACGCTTGAAGAGATCTTTATGCACTATTACAGGTGAGGTGAAAGGGATGACTGTATTTAAGTATGAGCTAAAGCAGTTAAAAAGAAATATCATCATATGGGCGCTGTCCATGGGCGGGCTGATCTTCCTGATGCTTCCGACCTATCTTGGCTTTATTAAAGGAGCTGATGCTTTCATGGCGGAGGCGATAAATAATAACCCCCTGTTTGATGCATTAGGCGTCAGTGCCGCTTTCGTCATGACACCTCTTGGCATGTTCGGCTTTTTAAACAGCTTTGCCACGGCAGCGGCTGCGATCCACGGAATGAGCATTGCCTTTTCATCCCACACAAAGGAATATGCGAACAGATCAGCAGAGTTTTTGTTAACAAAACCCCATTCAAGGAGCAAGATTTTTTGGAGCAAGGTACTTGCCTGCACGGCAGACAGCCTGATTGTGGGAACTGCCTATATAGCTGGAGCTGCACTTGCATTTCTGACCGTCAAAGGCATTCGTATTGATTGGCCGGCGTTCTTGCTTATAGGGATATCCCTTGTACTGGTTGAACTTATGTTTGTGGTTTTCGGAACAGCTGCCGGAACATTCTTCCCAAATGTACGGACACCTGTGCTCATATCCTCCTGTGTTATGTTTGGCCTTTTTTGTTTAAACTCCATGTCAAAGAAGATCAATCAGCCGGTATTTGGCTATTTCACTCCGTTTGCATTTTTTAATACCGTGACTATCGCCGAAACCGGATCTTACCAGTGGAATTATTTGGCGTGGTATGTGTTCCTTGGAGCGGGACTGCTGTTTATCAGCTGCAGAACATTTCTTAAAAAAGACGTTATATTCGGAGGCTGAACATGAAGACGATCTATTTAAAAGAACTGAAACTGACCCAAAAGACCCTGGTAATTTGGCTGGTGTTAATCGTGATGCTTACAGGATTTGCAGCAATCGAGTTTATTGTATTAAAAGACGCCATGGGGGAAATTGCGGCTATGGCGGAGAGCTTCCCGAAGATTATATTGATTTTGTTCGGATTAAACGGAGTGAGGGTCGATACCCCGTTAGGTGCTTATCAGTGTATGGTGTTCTGGACCAACCTGCTTGCCTTCTTTTATGCGGGTTTCTCCGGTATATTTGCCGTATCCAGAGAAGAACGGTTCGGTACCAGCGAATTCTTATTCTCGAAACCTTATAAGCGTTCTGCAATCATTTGGGCAAAAATCGGTGCCGCCGTAACAAATCTTTTCGTGTTTTCTCTTACCGTAGGCATCATGTCCTATTTATGCATCATCCTTCCCCTGGGTGATTTAAGTATTACAGGCGTCCATATCATCACAACCCTGGGAATATTTCTTACTCAAGTCGTGCTGTTTTCCGTCGGGATTTTCATCTCGGGTCTTGCAAAAAGCTATAAGACTGCAAGTCTTTTTACAATGCTTACGGTAACGGCATTTTATGTAATCAGCTTTGCTCTTGATTATATCGGTACCATGGATTTTCTGAAGGTTTTGACACCGGTAAGCTACTTTAACGTAGTATCGGTTTCTGAAAATGGATTAAGCCCTTTTTATATCCTGCTTTCCTTGATCATTATTTTAGCCGGCTGTTTCATGGCAATCAGATTTTTTGAAAGAAAGGATTTACGCAATTCGTAATAACTACAAAGAAGACAAAGGAACTGGGCTCTTTAATAACCCAGTTCCTCATTAACAAGAATCACTTTAATCCTGTCTTTTATAAATTGACCTGCAATCAGAACAAAATCATTGCAGATCCTTTCCCTGTGACCGCAGTC
>Ga0213824_1000109_pt1 | contig 68144 bp, 58 predicted proteins | sample MC6MC0906MG_FD_179892 | JGI IMG/M metagenome (GOLD analysis project Ga0213824, IMG submission 179892) | Enriched soil aggregate microbial communities from Iowa State University, Ames, United States - MC6-MC0906-MG | ecosystem: Environmental > Terrestrial > Soil > Unclassified | place: USA: Iowa...
GGCCTCGTCGGTCAGGGTAGTGGCCGCAACCTCGGGACGAACGGGATACAGTGGAGCCGCACTCATCTGTGTTACCTCGGTGTAATAGTTGTTTTTGTATGGAACCGTTTGTAACTGTACCAGAGCGGCAAAAGCCATACGACGATGGTAGTAACGCGACAGGGCGCGCCAGCCGTGATCTACGGGGAAGGCTCTAGGCCGCAGCCGGCAGCCCGGCAAGGGGAAAAAACGAGGGATCTTGCCGGTGGATTGTTACAGATTCTGTCAAAAGGCGAAAAAACTTTATCAAAACGCCATCTGTTTCCCTTAATTACCGAGGCATAAGATTCACCTCGCCAGCAACGGCAATGCGATTAACCACTGGCACTAGTAACAGCCCCCACGAAGGCAACCTGTTAATCGCACGCTAATCCGATAGTTGAAAACTTGGCTATCTTCGCGGCGCCACAAGCGCCGCGCGCCCCCTCACGACCTTAGACAGGTAAATAGAAAATGAAAGCTTTACTGGTATTGGTACTTGGCGGTCTTTGCAGCGCGGCGATGGCCGGCGAGGCAAACGATGTCGAGCAGATTCCGGTTGAACAGTACAGTTACTCGCAGCACCTGGACATCGCCCGCGTCATCTCCATGAGCGAAGTACCCAACGTCTGCGAAGTAGTGCCCGCCCGCATGACCTACGAGGACTCCAAGGGCCAGAAGCACATTCTCGAATACCGTGTGATGGGTAACGGCTGCTCCAACGGCTGAAGTTTTTTCGACGGAACAGGGCCCCTGCGGGGCCCTGTCGCGATACAACTATTCCGCCGACTTCCCAAGCGAATAATCTCTTAATTTGTTGGCAATAGTTGTATGCGATACGCCCAGGCGTTTACCCAATGCTCGACTACTGGGGTATTCAGCCATCAAACTTTCCAACACCGCCTTTTCAAATCGTCCGACAATCTCTGAAAGATCCCCGTCCAGCGAAAACTCCCCCAGCGGTTGCCGCACGCCATAATCCGGCAAGCGGACATGTTCGCTCTTCACTACCCCGCCTTCACACAGTGAAACGGCCTGGAACAGCACGTTTTCCAGTTGCCGTACATTGCCCGGCCAATGATAGTGCGCCAGTTTTTCCATCGCCGCCGGCGCCAGGCGTGGCAAGGCACACCCAATCTGCCGGCTGGCCTGGTCGAGGAAGTGCTGCACCAGCCCGTCCAGGCCATCCATGCATTCGCGCAACGGCGGAATGTGCAACGACAGCACATTGAGGCGGTGGTACAGGTCCTGGCGAAACTCGCCACGTGCGCAGAGTTCGGAAAGGTCCACCTGGGTCGCGCAGATCACCCGCACATCGAGGTATACCTCTTCATCGCTGCCTACACGGCGGAAGCAACCATCTTGCAAAAAGCGCAGCAGTTTCACCTGCAGGCGCGGGCTCATCTCCCCTACCCCGTCGAGGAACAGCGTGCCGCCGGCAGTCAGCTCCAACAGCCCCAGCTTGCCCTCGGCGCGTGCGCCCTCGAATGCGCCCGGGCCGTAACCGAACAGCTCGGTTTCAGCCATGGATTCCGGCAGGCCGGCACAGTTGAGCGCCATCAGGGGCGCCTGGCCGCGCGGGCTGGCCAGGTGGCAGGCACGGGCCAGCAACTCCTTGCCGGTACCGGTCTCGCCTTCGATCAGCAACGGCGCATCCAGTGGCGCCATGCGCCGCGCCTCCCTCACCACCGCCGCCATGACCCGCGAGCTCTGGAAAATGCTGTCGAAACCGCGCAGCTCCTGCTTGCGCACGTTGTAGATGCGCTCGCCGATTCGGTCGGCGCGGTGCAGGGTCAGTACGGCGCCAGCCAACGCCTCGCTGTCATCGTGCTCGGACTGCAACGGCGCGATATCGGCAAGGAACACATCACCTTTGACCTTGACGCGCAGGCCATTGATTCGCGATTTGTTCGAACGAACCAATTCCGGCAGGTCGAAGTCCTCGACATAACGCGCCAACGGCATGCCCGGCACCTCGTCGACGCGTACGCCGAGCAACTGCGCCGCAGTACGGTTGGCGGCAACGATGCTGCCGCCCATGTCGACCGACAGCACCGGGAAATCCAACGCACCCAACAGCGCGTTCAGCTCCATGTGCCGCCGTTCGCTGGGCATCAGGCCAACGCGCTTGACCCCAAACACACCGGCGATCGACTCGAACTTGGGGCGTAACGCCTGGAACTGCAAATTGATCAGGTTCGGGCAATGCAGGTAAATGGCATTGCCATGGTCGCCACCCACCTCGCCACGCAGCACGTTGATACCGTACTCCACCAGCAGGTTGAGGATGTCGCGAAGAATGCCGATGCGGTTCTGGCAATGCACTTTGATACGCATGGAAGCTCTCGAAGCGGCGAAGTTTTTCAACTCAGCCCGGAAAAGTCGTAAAGAAAAGCTGACGAAAATCCTGTGAGCGCCAGCCTGCTACGGCGAATTTTCCGCGATGCACGGGAATTTGTAAAATTATCGTTACAAAAACACTTCACAAAGCCGGCTGAATACGCAAAGCAGCCCGTGCAATTCGGCTGACGAAGGGATATTCCTTAGGTATGTCGTGGACATAACAAGAAAGCCCTCACCAGGAGAGCAACATGAAACAGACGCAGTACGTGGCACGCGAGCCCGATGCGCACGGTTTTATCGACTACCCGCAGCAAGAGCATGCGGTGTGGAACACGCTGATTACCCGCCAGCTGAAAGTGATCGAAGGCCGTGCGTGCCAGGAATACCTCGACGGCATCCAGCAGCTCAAGCTGCCCCACGATCGCATCCCGCAACTGGGTGAGGTCAACAAGGTGCTGGGCGCCACCACCGGCTGGCAAGTTGCCCGCGTACCGGCGCTGATCCCCTTCCAGACCTTCTTCGAGCTGCTGGCCAGCAAGCGCTTCCCGGTCGCCACGTTCATCCGTACGCCGGAAGAACTGGATTACCTGCAGGAACCGGACATTTTCCACGAAATCTTCGGCCACTGCCCGCTGCTGACCAACCCTTGGTTCGCCGAATTCACCCACACGTACGGCAAGCTGGGCCTGGCCGCGACCAAGGAACAGCGCGTGTACCTGGCGCGGCTGTACTGGATGACCATCGAGTTCGGCCTGATGGAGACCCCGCAAGGCTGCAAGATCTATGGCGGTGGCATCCTCTCGTCGCCGAAGGAGACCGTCTACAGTCTGTCGAGCGAGCCGGAGCACCAGGCCTTCGACCCGGTCGAGGCCATGCGCACCCCCTACCGCATCGACATTCTGCAGCCGCTCTATTTCGTGCTGCCGAACCTCAAGCGCCTGTTCGACCTTGCCCACGAAGACATCATGGGCATGGTCCAGCACGCCATGCAGCTGGGGCTGCATGCACCGAAATTTCCACCCAAGGTCGCCGCCTGAGCGGCCTTGCGACAACAACTCGAAGCGGAAAACAACCCATGAATGCCTTGAACCAAGCCCATTGCGAAGCCTGCCGCGCCGATGCGCCGAAAGTTACCGACGACGAGCTGGCCGAACTGATCCGCGAGATCCCGGACTGGAACATCGAAGTACGCGACGGCCACATGGAGCTGGAGCGCGTCTTCCTGTTCAAGAACTTCAAGCACGCCCTGGCCTTCACCAACGCTGTGGGCGAAATCGCTGAAGCCGAAGGCCATCACCCAGGCCTGCTGACCGAATGGGGCAAAGTCACCGTGACCTGGTGGAGCCACTCGATCAAAGGCCTGCACCGCAACGACTTCATCATGTGCGCGCGCACCGACAAGGTGGCCGAGACAGCCGAAGGGCGTAAGTAAGCCGGCTAACAGGGCCGCTGTGCACCACCCGATGGCGCACGGCGGCCCTGTTTTTTTCTACGAAAAATGTCCGGTATCCGCCCGCAAAACCGACAAGCGACCGGGAAAAAAACCAAACTGTCATCCAGACTTGTGTATCCTGCCCCAGCTTTGCGAAGCTCCGAACGCGCCTGGCGCAGTCTTTTCACTCACACTTGCGAGGACGACGAGATGCACGAAATCCCGAATCTTCCCTTCCCAAGCCTGAACCCAGAAGAGCAAACCGTTGCTGCCCACTCCGAACCGACGCCTGCCGTCGAGGATGGCGACGATCAATCCAGCGCTGACCAGGAATAACCGCGCACCCCTGCGACTGTGTGAAAACGGCTGACCTGCGGACTACCGCCTTCATCACGTTTTCACACCGTTTAGTCTGATTCCTGCCGCATTCCGGTACTCCCCCGCCAAGACTCGCCTCCAACCTCTGCGCACAGACTGGCATTTTTGCCCAGGAGTGGCAGCGCCATGCCAGATGCAGACGGCACTCGCCATCCACGGCCGCTCTACGCAAGGCTTCATACACAGGGCGGGCAGGTGTGGTTAAGATGGGCTGCTTATCGATTCAGCATCATCGCTTCCAGGGATTCCCCGAATGCCACAACAGCCCACCTCTTCCCTTGCGATTACCGCGCAAGTCGTCTCCATCGTCCTGTTCACCTTCATCGGCTACCTGAACATCGGCATCCCTCTGGCCGTGCTGCCTGGCTATGTGCACAACGACCTGGGCTTCAGCACCGTCATCGCCGGCCTGGTGATCAGTGTGCAGTACCTGGCGACCCTGCTCAGCCGCCCCACGGCCAGCCGCATCATCGATAACCTGGGCAGCAAGAAAGCGGTCATGTACGGCCTCGCCGGCTGCGGCCTGAGCGGTGTGTTCATGCTCGCCTGCGCGTTCCTCACCCACCTGCCGTGGCTGAGCCTGGCCTGCATGCTGGTCGGCCGCCTGGTACTGGGCAGCGCCGAGAGCCTGGTGGGCTCCGGTTCGATCGGCTGGGGGATCGGCCGGGTCGGCGCCGAGAATACGGCCAAGGTCATCTCCTGGAACGGCATTGCCAGCTACGGCGCACTGGCTATCGGTGCGCCGCTGGGCGTGCTGATGGTCAAACAACTGGGGCTGTGGAGCATGGGCGTGAGTATCCTGCTGCTGTGCGTGCTCGGCCTGCTGCTGGCCTGGCCGAAACGCGCCGCGCCGATTGTCAGTGGTGTGCGCCTGCCGTTCATGCGAGTGCTAGGCAAAGTGTTCCCACATGGGTCGGGGCTGGCGTTGGGGTCGATCGGTTTTGGCACCATCGCCACCTTCATCACCCTCTACTACGCCAGCCGTGACTGGCCCAATGCGGCGCTTACGCTGAGCCTGTTCGGCGCGAGCTTCATCAGTGCGCGACTGCTGTTCGGCAACCTGATCAACCGGATTGGCGGGTTTCGCGTGGCAATTGCCTGCCTGTTGGTCGAAACCCTTGGCCTGCTGATGCTGTGGCTGGCGCCCAGCGCCGAGCTGGCGTTGGCTGGGGCGGCACTGAGTGGCTTCGGCTTCTCGCTGGTGTTCCCAGCGCTGGGAGTGGAAGCGGTGAACCAGGTTTCGGCGGCCAACCGTGGGGCGGCGGTGGGTGCGTATTCGCTGTTCATCGACCTGTCGCTGGGGATAACCGGGCCGCTGGTGGGTGCGGTGGCATCGGGGTTCGGGTTTGCTTCGATGTTTCTGTTTGCCGCGGCGGCTTCGTGCTGCGGGCTGGTGCTGAGCCTGTACCTTTACCGGCAGGCGCGACATGGCCGAAAGCAGGTGCAGGAGGCCTGATCATCCAGCGCCTGAACGGGCCTCTTCGCGGGTCTACCCGCGAAGAGGCCCGCACAGCTTTACCGCTGCGCGTGCTGTAGCACCACCTCCAGAGGGTGGCGCAACTGCCGCTCGGTCATGCGCTTGACCTGGCTACGGCACGAATACCCGGTCGCCAACGCCTCGCCTTCCTTGTCCAGCTTGGTCGCCCACGATTGCTCGAAGATGGTCCGCGACGTGTCCTGGTTGCGCGCCTCATGCCCGTAGGTACCCGACATGCCACAGCAGCCTGTGGCTTCGGTCACCAGTTTCAGGCCCAAGCGCGCAAACACCTGCTCCCACTGGCGGGTACTGGCCGGCACGTTGGTCTTTTCGGTGCAGTGCGCCATCAGGCGGAAGTTGCCGGGCGCGGTCGGCGACTGCTCAGGCAGCACGTCCATCAGCCATTCCTGCGGCAGCAGTACCTTCGGGCAATCCTCCAGGCCTGGCACCTTCTGATACTCCTGGCGGTACACCAGGGTCATCGCCGGGTCCAGCCCCACCAACGGTACACCGCAGTCAGCCAAGGCCTTGAGCTGGGTCGCGTTGCGAATCGCAGCCTTGGCGAAAGCACCGAGGAAGCCCTGCACATGCAATGGCTTGCCGTTGGCGCTGTAAGGCGCCAGGAACACGCGGTGGCCGAGGCGATGCGCCAGCTCGATGAACGCGGCCAACAGCGGCGTCTCGAAGTAACGGGTGAAAGCATCCTGCACCAGCACGATGCTGCGCTCGCGCTGGGCCGGGGTCAGCTCACGCAACGCCGGCACGCTGGCCACACCCACCCGGCAGCGGGTCAAGGTGGACTGGAAGTTGAAGCGGCTGAGCAGCGGGCTGTCGACCATACCGACTTGGTCCGCCAAAAGCTTGCTCACCCATTTCGAGCCCATCACCGCGTTGTACAGCCCCGGCGCGTGGGCCAGGTACGGGATGGTGAATTCCAGCGAGCCAATCAGGTAATCACGCATCGGGCGCTGGTAGCGGCCGTGGTACAACTCGAGGAAGCGCGAGCGGAAGTCCGGCACGTTGACCTTGATCGGGCACTGGCCCGCGCAGGACTTGCACGCCAGACAGCCGGCCATGGCGTCATAGACCTCATGGGAAAAGTCCTCCTGGCCCTGGCTGCGTGCACGGTTGTTGCGCAACCGCGCCGGCAGGCCTTTGAGCCAGGACACCTTGTTGCGCGCCGCCGCCAGCACGTCGATGTTGGCCTCACCCTGCAGGCGCAGCCATTCGCGCATCAGCGAAGCGCGGCCCTTGGGCGAATGCTGACGCTCGCGGGTGGCCTTCCATGACGGGCACATGGAGTCGTTGGGGTCGTAGTTGTAGCAGGCGCCGTTGCCGTTGCAGTGCACCGCACTGCCGAAGTCCTGCCACACGCGTTCATCGATGGTGCGGTCGAGGTCGCCGCGCAGGGTCACGCCATCGACCTGGGTCAGGCCTTCTACGCTGTCTGGCGGGGTGCAGATCTTGCCGGGGTTGAGCTGGTTGCGCGGGTCGAAGGCGCCTTTGAGGCGCTGCAGCGCCGGGTAAAGTGCTCCGAAGTACTCCGGCACGTATTCCGAGCGCAGGCCCTTGCCATGCTCGCCCCACAGCAGGCCGCCGTAGCGCTTGGTCAACGCCGCCACCGCGTCGGAAATCGGCTTGACCAGCGCGGCTTGGGCCGGGTCTTTCATGTCCAGGGCCGGGCGCACGTGCAGCACGCCGGCATCGACGTGGCCGAACATGCCGTAGGCCAGGCCATAGCCGTCGAGCAGCGCGCGGAAGTCGGCAATGTAGTCGGCCAGTTGCTCCGGCGGCACTGCAGTGTCTTCCACGAACGGCTGTGGGCGCACTTCGCCCTCGACGTTACCCAGCAAGCCCACCGAGCGCTTGCGCATGACGTAGACACGGGTCACTGCCTCGGCACCTTCGGCCAGGGTATGGCCCAGGCGTTCGACACTGGTGTCCGCTTGCAAGTGCTGGACAAAGGCCTGCACCCGGGCATTGACCTCGGCCGGCTCATCGCCGCAGAACTCCACCAGGTTGATGCCCAGGGTCGGGCGCTCGGGGTCGGCTGGGAAGTATTCGGCGACGCTGTGCCAGACGATGTCCTTCATCGCCAGCATCAGCACCTTGGAGTCCACCGTCTCGATCGACAGTGGCTTGTGCGCCATCAATGCATTGGCATCGCGCAGCGCATCCATGAAGCTGGTGTAGCGCACGTTGACCAGCACCGCGTACTTCGGAATGGGCAGCACGTTGAGCTTGGCCTCGACCACATAGCCCAGCGAGCCCTCGGCGCCACACAGCACGCTGTTGAGGTTGAAGCGGCCCTGCGCGTCGCGCAAGTGCGCCAGGTCGTAGCCGGTCAGGCAACGGTTGAGCTTGGGAAAGGTGGCCTCGATCAGCTCAGCCTGGGTTTCCTGGATCTCGCGCGCCGTGCGGTACACCTCCCCCACCCGGCCCGGCGCGGCACACGCCTGCGCCAGCGCCGCGTCGTCGATCGGCAGACTGTGCAGGCGCTCGCCACCGAGCAGCACGCTGTGCAGCTCCAGCACATGGTCGCGGGTCTTGCCATAGGTGCAACTGCCCTGGCCGCTGGCGTCGGTGTTGATCATGCCGCCGACGGTGGCGCGGTTGGAGGTGGACAGCTCGGGGGCGAAGAACAGGCCGTGGGGCTTGAGCGCCGCATTGAGCTGGTCCTTGACCACACCGGCCTGCACCCGCACCCAACGTTCCTCGACATTGATTTCGAGGATGGTATTCATGTGCCGCGACAGGTCGACGACGACGCCATCGGTCAGCGACTGCCCGTTGGTGCCGGTGCCGCCGCCGCGCGGGGTCAACTTGACCTGCTCGAAGCGCACCTCGCCCATCAGCTTGGCGACCCGCGCCACGTCGTCGGCATCCATCGGGAACACCGCCGCCTGGGGCAGGCGCTGGTAGATCGAGTTATCGGTGGCCAGCACCGTACGAGTGCCGTAATCGGCACTGATCTGGCCACGGAAGCCGCTGTTGCGCAGGGCTTCGAGGAATTCGGGGTAGTTGGCGGTCGGCGCAAGGGTCGGCAGCTGGGCGATCATCGAAGGATGGCCTCTTGATTGGGGGCTAATTCACGGAAATCCTGCCATCTCGGCATGGGTCGAGGCATGCAGGGATGACGCATGGGCCAATGTTCCTGTAGTTTCGCTTCAGGGGCAAACGGATAATCCTGCCGCTATCAATGACTTTTATGAATGAATTACCGCCACCTGACACCGTCCATGTCGCTGCTGCTGGCTTTCGAGGCCGCCGCCCGGCATGAAAGCTACACCCGCGCCGCCGCCGAGCTGTCGCTGACGCAAAGTGCGATCAGCCGCCAGGTGCAGGCGCTGGAACAGCAATTGGGCCTGACCCTGTTCCGCCGCGAAGGCCGCCAGGTGCAGCTTACCGATGTCGGCCGGCTGTACCAGCGCGAGCTCAGTGAGGCCCTGGGGCGCATCCGCAGTGCCACCTTGCAGGCCCTGGCCTATCAGTCCGGCGTCGGCACCTTGCGCCTGGCGACCTTGCCAACCTTTGGCTCGAAGTGGCTGCTGCCGCGCCTGCACGCCTTCTACAGCGCCCACCCGGGAATGCTGGTGCACATTCATTCGCGGATCGAAGCAATCAACTTCGACACCAGCGAGATCGATGCCGCCATCGGTGTCGCCAGCCATGACCTGCAGGGGTTGATATGCCATCGGCTGCATGCCGAGGAGTTGGTGGTCATTCTCCCGCCAGAAGCCGGTGGCGATGCACAGGGCTGGGACCCGGCACGGATCAGCGCCGAGGTGTTGCTCAATGTCGCCAACAACCCGCACGCGTGGGGTGAATGGTTCTCGCACCATGGCCTGCCGCACCGGTCGATGCGCCTGGGGCCGAGCTTCGAATTGACCTCGCACCTGATCCAGGCGGTGCGTGCCGGCATCGGCATCGGCCTGGTGCCGCGGATATTGGTGGAGGAAGAGCTGGCCAAGGGTGAACTGTTCAGCCCGGGGGCGGCGTTTGCCAGCCAGCGCAGTTATTACCTGATCTATCCGCCGAGAAACGAAGCGCTGCCTTCGTTACGGGCGTTTCGCAGCTGGTTGCTAGAACAGATCTGAACCCAGCGTTGCCAATGCCCCCCCCTGTTCGCGGGCTTACCCGCGAAAGCGCCCGGCCAGGCAACAAAAAAACCGATGCCAGTCACCTGACATCGGGTTTCACATGCTACCTGCAGCGGTTACTTGGCCACAGTGCCGGCAGCAGTGCTGTTGGCCTGCGCCCGGCGCTTGGGCTTGATCAGGTAGAAGACGAACATCGCCAGCACCCAGATCGGCATCGCATACACCGATACCTTGATGCCGTCGATCTGCAGCATGATGCCCAGAATCAGCACCACGAATGCCAGGCAGATGTAGTTGCCATAGGGGTACCACAGCGCCTTGAACAGCGGCTTCTGGCCCGAGCGGTCGAGGTGCTGGCGGAACTTCAGGTGCGAGTAGCTGATCATCGCCCAGTTGATCACCAGTGTCGCCACTACCAGCGACATCAGCAACTCCAGTGCATCGTGCGGCATGAAGTAGTTGAGCAGCACCGCAATCACGGTTACGGCCGCCGACACCAGGATCGAACGCACCGGTACACCGCGCTTGTCGACCTTGGCCAGGGCCGCCGGAGCATCACCTTGCTCGGCCATGCCTAGCAGCATGCGGGCGTTGCAGTAGGTGCCGCTGTTGTATACCGACAGCGCCGCAGTCAACACCACGAAGTTCAGCAGGTGGGCGGCCACATCGCTGCCCAGCAGGGAGAACACCTGCACGAACGGGCTGCTGCCGTAGCTGCCGCCGGAGGCGTCGATGCTGGCGACCAGGTTGTCCCACGGGGTCAGCGACAACAGCACCACCAGCGCACCGATGTAGAAGATCAGGATGCGGTAGATGACCTGATTGATCGCCTTGGGGATCACGGTTTTCGGCTTGTCGGCCTCGGCGGCGGTGAAACCGAGCATTTCCAGGCCACCGAAGGAGAACATGATGAACGCCAGGGCCATCACCAGGCCGCTGACACCGTGCGGGAAGAAGCCGCCATGCGCCCACAGGTTGGTCACCGAGGCATCCGGGCCGCCGCTGCCGCTGGTCAGCAGGTAGGCACCCAGGCCGATCATGCCAACGATGGCCGCGACCTTGATGATGGCGAACCAGAACTCGGCCTCGCCGAACACTTTGACGTTCATCAGGTTGATGAAGTTGATCAGCAGGAAGAAGCCTGCAGCCGTTACCCAGGTCGGGATCTCCGGCCACCAGTAGTGAATGTACTTACCGACCGCAGTGAGCTCCGACATTCCCACCAGGATGTACAGCACCCAGCAATTCCAGCCCGACATGAAGCCGGCGAAACCACCCCAATACTTGTGGGCAATGTGGCTGAACGAGCCGGCCACCGGCTCTTCGACGATCATCTCGCCGAGCTGGCGCATGATCATGAAGGCGATGAAGCCGCAGATGGCGTAGCCAAGGATCATTGACGGGCCGGCGTATTTCATCACGCCCGCCGAGCCGAGGAACAGGCCGGTACCAATCGCGCCGCCGAGGGCGATCAACTGGATATGGCGGTTCTTCAGGCCCCGCTTGAGCTCGCCTGAATGCATGTTGTGTTCACTCATGAACGAAGTCACCTGCATTGTTTTTATCTGTGACGGGATCGGACCCACCGCGCTCGTGGCGCAGCGGAATGGGCAAGGTGGTTACCTTGGGTTTCTTGACACAGGCGCCGCCAGGGCGGCTTAGCCGGGAGTGAGCAAGAGTGCGCGGTACGCAAGAGGGTCACAGGTAAAACGCGGCGCACTGTATACCCCTGCAAGCGCGCAGGCGTCAACGCGTTGCGTCATTCCCTTGAGGAAAAACGCAGCGATCCTGTGGTAGGTGCCTGGTAAGGCGGCGTGATCGGCGTACATGGCGCCTCCATTTGTTGTTCTGTTTGCCCGGCTCTGTGGACGGGCTTCTTGCACACGGCAATGGCCGCAATATCCGCGTGGCACGGGGGTTTGGGCAATAGGGGGACGGGGTTGACCGGGGTGATGCTGGGGGTGGTTTGGCAAGATTTGTTTACTTAAAATCAGCCTGGCCAAGGAAGCCGAGTTATTTCGTATAAATTTCTTTACAGGCCGGTTTGAAAACTTGCCATTCGTCCGAAAAATTCTTTTTCTTCAAAGTGTTGGGTTACAAGTCCGCTGGGTGTGGTCCAGTCGCCTGCCTTGCGTTTTGCGGTGGAGTGCAAATCGAGCGCCGGGCGCGGCGCTCGGTCTCAAAGGCGCAAGAAAAAACACGGCGTAAACCCTTCAGCCCACACCCTCCAAACCTCAGATGGAAAAAAACCAGCCCGAAGGCTGGTTTTTCATCACTGCAACCGCAGATCAGCCACGCGGCTTGCCGCGGCCACGGCCTGCCGGCTTGTCACCGTCAGCTTTGGTCGGGCGCTTGCGCATCTCGCTCGGGCGCTCGGCCACCGCGCTGCCACGGCTACCCTTGCGCGGCGCTTCTTCGCGCGGCTGGCGCGCCGGGCGCTCGGCTGCAACACCGTCTTGCGCCGGGCGCAGGCTGCGTACACGCTCGCTGCGCCCCATCGGCCGGGTCGACTTGCGCTGCAGGCGCTCCATCTTGTCCTTGGTCTTGAGGTTCATGGCGGGCAGCGCTACCGGCTGCAGGCCCACTTCAGCGGCCAGGATGTCGATTTCGCCCTGCGTCATTTCGCGCCAGCGGCCCATCGGCAGGTCGGAGTTGAGGAACACCGGGCCGAAGCGCACGCGCTTGAGGCGGCTGACCACCATGCCCTGGGATTCCCACAGGCGACGCACCTCACGGTTGCGGCCTTCCATCACCACGCAGTGGTACCAGTGGTTGAAGCCTTCGCCACCCGGCGCCTTCTGGATGTCGGTGAACTTGGCCGGGCCGTCTTCGAGCATCACACCGGCCTTGAGGCGGTCGATCATCTCGTCGTCGACTTCGCCACGCACGCGCACCGCGTATTCGCGGTCCATCTCGTAGGAGGGGTGCATCAGGCGGTTGGCCAACTCACCGTCGGTGGTGAACAGCAGCAGGCCGGTGGTGTTGATGTCCAGGCGGCCGATGTTGATCCAGCGGCCTTCCTTCGGACGCGGCAGGCGGTCGAACACGGTCGGGCGGCCTTCCGGGTCGTCACGGGTGCAGATCTCGCCGTCGGGCTTGTTGTACATGATCACCCGGCGCGTGGCTTCGGCAGCCTCTTCACGCTTGATCAGCTTGCCATCGACGGTGATGGCATCGTGCAGGTCGACGCGCAGGCCGAGGGTCGCGGCGACGCCGTTGACCTTGATGCGGCCCTGGCTGATCCAGGCTTCGACGTCACGGCGCGAACCCACGCCGATACGTGCCAGCACTTTCTGCAGCTTTTCGCCGGCTGGCGGGGTAATTTCGGTACTTTGCAGGTCTTGCTCACTCATCTGGGCACCTCCCGGTGTAGGAATGAAAAACAGGTTTCTGGCGACGAACGCGCCAAAAGGCCGCGCATCATACGCGGTTCAGGGAATGAACGCACTGCAGCGTAGAGGGTTTTGTGGGGATGGGGAGGGTTTTCTGCCAGGTGGTGCTTGAGTCGCCAGCGCTGGCCGGCACAGGCAACAGAGCAATCAGGGCTGCAACTTACCCTCTTCCTCCACCGACGCCTCCGGTTCTTCCTCGCGAAGGTCTTCAAAGTCGGTCTTCAACCCCTCTTCCATTTGGTCCAACTCGACCAGCAGGCTGCGGAAACTGGTCTCCTCCTTGGGTTCGGCGGCCTCCTCCCCTTCACCCAGGCTGGCATCGGCCAACGCCTGCAAATGCGCCGGCACCGGGGCATCGTCCGGGTCCAGCAGCGGCTCCGGTTCTATTTCACGCAGCTCGGCCAATGCCGGCAGCTCGTCCAGGCTCTTCAGGTTGAAATGGTCGAGAAACGCCTTGGTGGTGGCGAACATCGCGGGCCGCCCGGGCACCTCGCGGTGGCCGACCACGCGAATCCACTCGCGCTCCATCAGGGTCTTGATGATGTTGCTGTTGACCGCCACACCGCGTACATCCTCGATCTCGCCTCGGGTGATCGGCTGACGGTAGGCAATCAAGGCCATGGTTTCGAGCAGCGCACGGGAATAGCGCTGCGGGCGCTCTTCCCACAGGCGGCCCACCCAAGGGGCGAAATTCTCGCGTATCTGCAGGCGGTAGCCGCTGGCCACCTCCTTCAACTCGAAGGCACGGCCAGCGCAGGACTTGCCGAGCACTTCCAGGGCCTTCTTGAAGACTTTCGGCTCGGGGCGCTCGGCCTCCTCGAACAGCTCGTACAGGCGTTCGAGGGTTTGCGGTTTACCCGAAGCGAGCAAAAACGCCTCGATCAGCGACGCCAGGTCGCGGGGTTCATTCAGATTCATCAAATTCTTCGACAGGCTCGGCTCGCACCCGGACATGGATCGCGGCGAAAGGCTCATTCTGCACCAGTTCGATCAGCGACTCCTTCACAAGCTCCAGAATCGCCATGAAAGTCACCACCACGCCCAGCTTGCCCTCCTCGGCCGTGAACAGTTCGACGAAGGGCACGAAGCCGCCGCCCTTGAGGCGCTCCAGCACGTCGCTCATGCGCTCGCGGGTGGACAGGGTCTCGCGGGTGATCTGGTGGCTTTCGAACAAGTCGTTGCGGCGCATCACTTCGGCCATGGACACCAGCAGTTCTTCCAGGCTGACCTGGGGCAACAGCTTGCGCACCTTGGCCTGCGGCGCCTCCAGGCGCGGCACGACGACATCACGACCCACCCGCGGTAAAGCCTCGATGCCCTCGGCGGCAGCCTTGAAGCGCTCGTACTCCTGCAACCGGCGGATCAGCTCGGCACGCGGGTCGCCTTCCTCTTCCTCGATGTCGGCCGAGCGCGGCAACAGCATGCGTGACTTGATCTCGGCAAGCATGGCGGCCATGACCAGGTATTCGGCGGCCAACTCCAGGCGCACGCTCTTCATCAACTCGACGTAACCCATGTACTGGCGGGTGATTTCCGCCACGGGAATGTCGAGGATATCGATGTTCTGCTTGCGGATCAGGTACAGCAGCAGGTCGAGCGGGCCTTCGAAGGCTTCCAGAATGACTTCCAGGGCGTCCGGCGGAATGTAAAGGTCCACCGGCATCTCGGTCAGGGCTTCGCCGTAAACCAGGGCCAACTGCAATTGCTGAGGCGACTCGGCATCGACAACCGGTACTTCAGGGGTTTCTACCTGGCTCACGCGTTGGCCAGAAACGGCGAAGGGTCGCCGCAGCCCTCTCGGATCAAGGCAGGCTCATCGCCGGTCAGGTCGATGATGGTGGAGGCCTTGAGGTCACCGAAGCCGCCATCGATGATCAGGTCGACATGGTGCTCCAGGCGTTGACGGATCTCGTACGGGTCCGTCATGGGCTCTTCATCACCAGGCAGGATAAGGCTCACGCTCATCAACGGCTCGCCCAGCTCTTCGAGCAAGGCCAGCACGATCGGGTTGGACGGCACGCGCAGGCCGATGGTGCGGCGTTTCTCGTGCATCAGCAACCGCGGCACCTCACGGGTGGCGTTGAGGATGAAGGTATAGGGCCCGGGAATGTGCGCCTTGAGCAGGCGGAAGGTAGAGGTATCGATCTTGGCGAACAGCCCCATCTGCGACAAGTCGCAGCACAGCAGGGTGAAATTGTGTTGTTTGTCCAGCTGGCGCAGACGGCGCACCCGTTCGATGGCGTTCTTGTCACCAATCTGGCAACCCAACGCGTAGGCCGAGTCAGTGGGGTACACCACCACACCGCCCTTGCGAATGATTTCTACGGCCTGTTTGATCAGGCGCGCTTGCGGGTTTTCCGCATGAATCTGGAAAAATTGGCTCACGAAATCGTCCTGTTCATATCGCCATAGGCTGTTCATGGCTGAATCGACGCCACAGAGGTGGCAGATCCTCAGGCAATGGCCGGTAGGCACCGATCTCGCCCCAGGTGCCGGGGCCGTGGAAATCGCTGCCAGCGCTTGCCAGCAGGCCGAACTCACGGGTGAGGATGGACATAGTGCCCACCTGCTCTGCCGGCATCATCCCGTTGACCACTTCAAGTGCCTGCCCGCCTGCCTCAATATAGTTGGCAATCAGCCGTCTGCGCTTGCTGCGGGTCAGATCGTAATGCATCGGATGCGCCAGGCTCACCCAGGCGTTGGACTGGCGCAAGGTGGCAACGGTTTCCTCCAGGGTCGGCCAGTGCAGTTTGACGTCGCCCAGCTTGCCGGCGCCCAGCCACTTGCGAAAGGCTTCACCGCGGTCTTTGACGTGCCCGGCACGCACCAGGTATTCGGCAAAGTGAGGGCGCGCCGGGGCGTTGCCGCTGTCGCCAAGTTCCTGCTGCACGGCGCGGGCACCGTCGAGGGTGCCGGGCATGCCTTTGGCCGCCAGCCGTTTGTCGATTTCCTCGGCGCGCAGCCAGCGGCCCCGGTGCAGCGATTCGATCGCTTCGAGCAGCGGCGGCGCATCCAGCGGGAAATCATAGCCCAGCACGTGGATGGTCGCGCCGCCCCAGGTGCACGACAGCTCCACCCCGCTGACCCAGCGCATACCGCGCTCAGCGCAGGCCTGGCGGGCCTCGGCCAGGCCTTCGAGGGTGTCATGGTCGGTCAGTGCCAAGGTCTGCACCCCATGCTCATGGGCCCGGGCGACCAGGACCGTAGGCGACAGGGCGCCGTCGGAGGCCGTGCTGTGACAGTGCAGATCAACATTCATGGAGGAGCGCTACCGCTGGAATCGATGTTTGTTATTATGCCGTCACATCCCGATTCTGGCTGCCATTGTGAAACAATTCATCGATTTCATCCCGCTGCTACTTTTTTTCATCGTCTATAAGCTCGACCCGCGCCCCATGGAGGTCGCAGGCCACAGCTTCGAATTCGGCGGTATCTACAGCGCCACGGCAATGCTCATCATCAGCTCGCTGGTGGTATACGGCGCGCTGTTCCTGCGTCAGCGCAAGCTGGAGAAAGGCCAGTGGCTGACCTTGGTCGCCTGCCTGGTGTTCGGTGGCCTGACCCTGACCTTCCACAGCGAAACCTTCCTCAAGTGGAAAGCGCCGGTGGTCAACTGGCTGTTTGCCCTGGGCTTCGCCGGCAGCCACTTCATCGGTGACCGGGTGCTGATCAAGCGCATCATGGGCCACGCGCTGACACTGCCCGATGCCATCTGGGCCCGCCTGAACGTGGCCTGGATCGCGTTCTTCCTGTTCTGTGGCGCGGCCAACCTGTTCGTCGCATTCACTTTCCAGGCGTTCTGGGTCGACTTCAAAGTGTTCGGCAGCCTGGGCATGACCGTGATTTTCCTGGTGGCGCAGGGTGTCTACCTGTCGCGTCACCTGCACGACGACCCTTCCACCTCCAAGACCAAGGATTGACATGCTTTACGCCATCATTGCCAGCGACGTCGCAAATTCCCTGGAAAAACGCCTGGCCGCACGCCCGGCGCACATCGAGCGCCTGCAGCAGCTCAAGGCCGAAGGCCGCGTGGTGCTGGCCGGCCCGCACCCGGCCATCGACAGCAACGACCCGGGTGAAGCCGGTTTCAGCGGCAGCCTGATCGTCGCCGAGTTCGATTCGCTGAGCGCTGCGCAGGCCTGGGCCGATGCTGATCCGTACATTGCCGCAGGCGTGTACGACAACGTCATCGTCAAGCCTTTCAAACAAGTCTTGCCCTGATCGATAAAATTGGCGGTGTCTGCGGTATCTTTGCCACTGGCGAGCGCGTCAGACGCCGTCGATTTGAATTGAGTGAGTCATGAGCGAGCTGTTACTGATTGATGATGACCAGGAACTCTGCGAGCTGCTCGGCAGCTGGCTGACCCAGGAAGGTTTTGTTGTACGCGCCTGCCACGATGGCCAGAGCGCGCGCAAAGCGTTGGCCGAACAAGCGCCAGCGGCCGTGGTGCTCGACGTGATGCTGCCCGATGGCAGCGGCCTTGAGCTGCTCAAGCAGTTGCGCAGCGACCATGCCGAATTGCCGGTGCTGATGCTGTCGGCCCGCGGTGAGCCGCTGGACCGCATTCTGGGCCTGGAACTGGGCGCCGACGATTACCTGGCCAAGCCCTGCGACCCCCGTGAACTTACCGCCCGCCTGCGCGCCGTACTGCGCCGCAGCCACCCGCCTGCCACCACCACGCAAGTCGAGATCGGCGACCTGGCCTTCAGCCCGGTGCGCGGCGTGGTCAGCATCGATGGCCGTGAGATGAGCCTGACCCTCTCGGAAAGCCGCATCCTCGAGGCGCTGCTGCGCCAGCCGGGCGAGCCGCTGGACAAACAGGAACTGGCGCAAATCGGCTTGGGCCGCAAGCTGACCCTTTACGACCGCAGCCTGGACATGCACGTCAGCAACCTGCGCAAGAAGATCGGCCCGCACGCCGATGGCCGCCCGCGCATCGTTGCGCTGCGCAGCCGCGGTTATTACTACAGCCTGTAAGGTTGACGGGGCCGCTGCGCGCCCCATCGCCGCGGTTCGTCGCCACGGCAAGCCGGCTCCCACAGAACAAACGCTACCTTACTGATTTGGCGGGGATCCTGTAGGAGCGGCTTGAGCCGCGAACACCGGCGAAGCCGGTGCCATCCACCGCGGCGATAGCGCGCTGCGGCCCTGGCCATCTTTACCCAGCCTTTACCCTCCGCTGACTGCGCTTGACCTTGATCTCCCTAGACTGAGCTCATCCGGTAACCACCGGCCCATGACAGGAGAGACACCATGCGCAAGACCCTAATCGCCCTGATGTTCGCCGCTGCTCTGCCGACCGTGGCCATGGCCATGCCAGAAGGCGGCCCGCGTCACGACGGCCCGCATCATCGCGGTGACGCGCCTTTCGCCCAACTGGACCTGAGCCGCGATCAGCGCCAACAGATCGGCAAGCTGATGGGCGACCAGATGAAAAACCGCCGCGACATCACCGAACGCTACCTGGCCAAACTGCCAGCCGCCGACCAGAAGGCCATGAAGGACGAGCTCAAGGCCAGCCACGACAAGACCGACAGCCAGGTGCGCGCACTGCTCAAGCCCGAGCAGCAGAAGAAGTTCGACGAACTGCAGAAAGCGCGTGAAGCGCGCAAGGCTGAATGGAAGGAATTCCAGGCCTGGAAAGCTGAAAAAGCCGGCAAGGCCCAGTAAGCTGTCCCCCCAACGCCCGGCCCGCCCACAAGCGGGCCGGGCTTTTCCCGTTTACAGGAGGTGCTCTTGCGTTCTCTGTTCTGGCGCATCCTGGCCAGCTTCTGGCTGGCTATCACCCTGGTCGCAGGCCTGTCGATCCTGCTGGGCCACATGCTCAACCAGGACGCCTGGATTCTCAGCCGCCACCCAGGCCTCAACACCCTGGCCAGCCACTGGGCCAAGCACTATGAACAGGAAGGCCTGGAGTCGGCGCAGCAGTTCCTCGAACGCCGCAAGCAGCGCTTCAAGATCGACGTGCAGGTGCTCGACGAAAGCGGCGATGCCGTGGTGCCCGGCACCTTCCCGCGCCGCGCCGCCGCCTTCGAGGCGCGCCAACACAATGACGAACGCCGCCTGCCGTGGCGTCGCCTGACCGAGGAGTACACCAGCCCCGACAGCGGCGAAACCTACCTGTTGATCTACCGTATACCGCACCCTGAGCTGGACGCCTGGCACCGCGAGAGCCTGCTTTGGCCGCTGAGTGCGCTGGGCATTGCCTTGGTGGTACTCACCCTGTTCAGCCTGCTGGTGACCCTGTCCATCACCCGCCCGCTCAGCCGCCTGCGCGGTGCGGTGCACGACCTTGGCCAGGCCAGCTACCAGCAGAACAGCCTGGCCCAACTGGCCGCCCGGCGTGACGAGTTCGGCGTGCTGGCCAAGGACTTCAACAAGATGGGCGCCCGCCTGCAGAGCCTGATCGGCAGCCAACGGCAGTTGCTGCGCGACGTGTCCCACGAACTGCGCTCACCGCTGGCGCGCCTGCGCATCGCCCTGGCCCTGGCCGAACGCGCCGAAGCCGAGCAGCGCCAGGCGCTGTGGCCGCGCCTTACCCGCGAATGCGACCGCCTGGAAGACCTGATCAGCGAAATCCTCACCCTGGCCAGGGTCGATGCCGAGCAGCCCCACGCCGAACCTGTCGACCTCAATGCCCTGCTGGGCAGCGTGCGCAAAGACGCCCAGCTCAGCGCGCCGGAGCAGGAGGTCCGCCTGGAGGCGCAACCGGGCCTGACCCTGCAAGGCTGGCCGACGCTGATCGAACGCGCGGTGGATAACCTGCTGCGCAATGCCCTGCGCTTCAACCCCGCAGGGCAGCCGATAGAGGTGCGTGCCGAGCGTGAGCAGCAACGGATCATCGTGAGCGTGCGTGACCATGGGCCAGGCGTGTCAGCCGAGTACCTGGCGCAACTCGGCGAGCCGTTCTTCCGGGCGCCGGGGCAGGATGCGGCGGGGCATGGCCTGGGCCTGGCGATTGCGCGCAAGGCGGCCGAGCGGCATGGCGGCAGCCTGGAGCTGGGCAATCACCCGCAGGGTGGCTTTGTGGCCAGGTTGGAGTTGCCGCTGGTGGTGGAGATTGGCAGCTGAATTCGAAGGGGGGGCTGCGGTGCAGCCCTTGCGTTACTCGCCCCAGGCGCTAACGAACTCGGCAGTCTCCAGCACCGGCGCCGTGCGCAGCTCGTTCACCGGTGTGCCCACATACAGGTAACCGATCAACTCTTCGTTCTCGCCCAGCCCCAGCCCCTTGTGCACATGCGCATCGAACGCCATGTCCCCGGTCCGCCACACCGCGCCAATCCCCTGGGCATGCGCCGCAATCAGAATGCCATGCGCCGCACACCCGGCCGCCAGGCGCTGCTCCGACTTGGGTACCTTGAAGTGGTCTTGCAGCTTGGCAATCACCACAATCAGCAGCGGTGCACGCAGCGGCATGGCGCGGGCCTTGTCCAGTGCAGCCTGGCTGGCATCGCCCTTGTGCTGAACCGCTTCGGCAAACAGCTCACCGAGCTTTTCGCGCCCCTGGCCTTCGATGGTCAGGAAGCGCCATGGCCGCAGCTGGCCGTGGTCCGGCGCGCGCAGCGCTGCCTGGAACAACGCCTCGCGCTGGGCGTCATTGGGCGCAGGTTCGGTCAGGCGTGGCACGGAAACACGGTTGAGCAATGCGTCGAGAGCCTCCATCGGCTACCCTCCTGGCAGGTGAATGTGCGGCCATTCTAGCGTTTACATCACCAGACCCATAGGTAGAATGGCGCCCTTCGTTCAGAGTCAGAGCAGATCACATGGCGTTGCCGACCTTACGGATCATTGGTTTCATCATCGGCATCTTCCTGATCACCCTGGCGGTGAGCATGGTCGTGCCCATGGCGACCCTGGTGATCTTCGAACGCACAGGCGACATGCCGTCGTTCCTCTGGGCCAGCCTGATCACCTTCGTCGCCGGCCTGCTGATGGTGGTCCAGGGCCGCCCCGAGCATGTGCACCTGCGCCCGCGCGACATGTACTTGCTAACCGTCAGCAGCTGGCTGGTGGTGTGCGTGTTCGCCGCCCTGCCCTTCCTGCTCACCCAGCACATCAGCTACACCGACGCCTTCTTCGAAAGCATGTCCGGCATCACCGCCACCGGCGCCACGGTGCTCAGCGGGCTGGACAACATGTCACCCGGCATCCTGATGTGGCGCTCAATGCTGCACTGGCTCGGTGGTATCGGCTTCATCGCCATGGCCGTGGCGATTCTGCCGCTGCTGCGCATCGGTGGCATGCGCCTGTTCCAGACAGAATCATCGGACCGTTCGGAAAAGGTCATGCCCCGCTCGCACATGGTCGCCAAGTCGATCGTCGGCGTGTACGTCGGTTTTTCGGTACTGGGCGCACTGGCCTTCTGGTGGGCCGGCATGAGCCCGTTCGATGCCATCAACCACGCCATGTCGGCGATTTCCACCGGGGGTTTCTCGACCTCTGACCAGTCGCTGGCCAAATGGGACATCCCGGCCGTGCACTGGGTCGCCGTGGTGGTGATGATCCTCGGCAGCCTGCCGTTCACCCTGTACGTGGCCACTATGCGCGGCAACCGCAAGGCGCTGATCCGCGACCAGCAGGTGCAGGGGCTGCTCGGCATGCTGGTGGTCACCTGGCTGGTGCTGGGCACCTGGTACTGGGCCACCACCAACCTGCACTGGCTCGACGCCCTGCGCCACGTGGCGCTGAACGTGACCTCGGTGGTCACCACCACCGGCTTTGCACTGGGCGACTACAGCCTGTGGGGCAATTTCTCGCTGATGCTGTTCTTCTACCTGGGCTTCGTCGGCGGCTGCTCCGGCTCGACCGCTGGCGGTATCAAGATCTTCCGCTTCCAGGTGGCCTACATCCTGCTCAAGGCCAGCCTCAACCAGCTGATCCACCCACGCGCGGTGATCAAGCAGAAGTACAACGGCCACCGCCTCGACGAAGAGATCGTGCGCTCGATCCTGACCTTCTCGTTCTTCTTCGCCATTACCATCTGCGTGATGGCCCTGCTGCTGTCGCTGCTGGGCGTGGACTGGATGACCGCATTGACAGGCGCCGCCGGTACCGTCTCGGGCGTCGGCCCGGGCCTGGGCGAAGTGATTGGCCCGTCTGGCAACTACGCTACGTTACCGGACGCCGCCAAATGGATTCTCGCTGGCGGCATGCTGCTCGGCCGCCTGGAGATCATCACCGTGCTGGTGCTGTGCATGCCGGCCTTCTGGCGCCACTGACGCTTCGATTTCCGCGCCCAAGCGGGCGCGGTACTCGCTGGGGGTCACGTCGAACCAGCGGCGGAAGGCCCGGTAGAAGTTGCTCGGGTCGGCGAACCCCAGCAGGTAGGCGGTTTCCAGCAAGGTCATGCCGGGCTGCGCGAGGTATTGCTCGGCCAGCTCGCGGCGGGTGTCGTCCAGCAGCCCCTGGAAACTGGTGCCCTCTTCCTGCAGCCGGCGCTGCAAGGTGCGCTGGGACAGGTGTAGCGCCTGGGCCAGGGTTTCCCGCTTGGGTTCGCCCTGCGGCAGGATGCGGCACAGTACCTGGCGCACCCGGTGGGTCACCCGGCTTTCCGAGAAGCGTGCCAGGTATTCCCCGGCAAAGCGGTCATGCAGGATGGCCATGGCCTCGTTGGCCGTCGGCAGCGGGGCTTCCATGTCGGCGCGCTCGAACACCAGGGCGTCGTGCGGCGCACCGAATACCAGCGGGGAATGGAACGCCACTTTGTAGGGTTCGATATTCTTCGGTTGCGGGCCCTGGACCAGCACCCGACGAGGCTGGATCGCCCGCCCGCTGAGCCATTTGCACAAGGCCAGCGCACAGGCCAGCGACGCCTCGGCGCTGTGCCGGGTGGGTGGCAGGTGGTCGCCGTGCACGGTGAGAATCAGCGAATAGCCTTCAGGCCCCAGGCGGAAACTCAGGTCGGAGCTTTCGGCAATGATGCGCTGGTAACGCACCAGGCGCTCGAAGCCTTCGGCCAGCGTGCGGCTGGACATCAACGCGTAGCCAACCACATGGAACGAAGCCGGCCGCACCACGCGCGCCATGTTCAGGCCAATGGCTTCGTTGCCCGACAACTCGACAGCCAGCTGCCACAGGCGGGTCATGGCGTCCTGAGGGAAGCGCGCGTCCGGGTCGTCGAGGGCGGCGAAATCCAGGCCAAGTTGCTTGAACATGGCCCGGCAATCGAGCCCTTCCAGCTCGAGCGCCTTCACAATCCCTGATGCCCAGCTGGCTGACGTGGTTCTCTCACTCATGACAGGCTTCTTATGACCGCTTCATGCGGTGAACTCCAAGGATACTCAAATGGCGCCTATTGTCACTGGCCGGCCCCGACAATGACTCTAGACTCGATTCAGGCTCCACGCCGTGTATCCTGTCAAAAAGTGTTAATCCTGGAGCACTGCTCATGAACAGCACAGCGCAGTTTCGCAGTTTTGCCGAGTTCTACCCCTACTACCTGGGGGAGCACAACAACCCTACCTGCCGGCGCCTGCACTTTGTCGGCACCAGCCTGGTGATTGCCCTGCTGGCGTACACGATTGGCAGTGGCAAGTGGTTGTTGCTGCTAGCCGTGCCGCTGTTCGGTTACGGCTTTGCCTGGGTCGGGCACTTCTTTTTCGAGAAGAACCGGCCGGCAACCTTCAAGCACCCGCTGTACAGCCTGATCGGCGATTTCGCCATGTTCCGCGACATCCTGCTGGGCAAGATCAGCCTTTAGGGCTGCCTTAGGCGGGCTCACGCAGCGCTGCAGCCGCTTCAGCCTGCCGCGCCTGCGCATCGGCCAGCCGGTACAGTTCGATGTTGCCGTCCCAATGCTCGATCAGCGCCGTGCACGACTCCACCCAGTCGCCACAGTTGAGGTAATCCACCTCACCGACCTTGCGGATTTCGGCATGGTGAATGTGGCCGCACACCACCCCATGAAACCCGCGCCGGGTGCACTCATGGGCAATGGCGTCCTCGAAGTCGCTGATGAAACTCACCGCGCCTTTGACCTTATGCTTGAGGTAGGCCGACAACGACCAGTAACCATAGCCGTAGCGGGCACGCCAGTGGTTAAGCCAGCGGTTGAGCACCAGAGTGAACGCGTAGGCGCGGTCGCCGAGGAAGGCCAGCCAGCGGTGGTAACGGGTAATCACATCGAACTGGTCGCCATGGATCACCAGCAAACGACGGCCATCGGCGGTCAGGTGCTCGGCCTCGTCCACCAGCTGGATATTGCCCAGCATCAGCCTGGAGTAGCGCCGCAGGAACTCGTCGTGGTTGCCGGTGACGTAGATCACCTGGGTGCCGCGCTTGCTCAGGGTCAGCAGGCGGCGGATCACGTTGGTGTGGGCTTGCGGCCAATAGATGCCGCTGCGCAGCTTCCAGCCATCGATGATATCGCCGACCAGGTAGATGCGGTCGGCCTGGTAGCCCTTGAGAAACTGCGACAGGTGCTCGGCCTGGCAGTCCCGGGTGCCCAGATGCACGTCGGAAATCCACAGGGTGCGCACGCGTTGCTTGCGCGACGGGCGAGAGAGTTCGGCATGGCTCATGGGCGGGCTCCGGCGCTGTTTGCTGGAGACTGGCAGGCGCAGATGACAGGTTGGTGGCAGCGATGTGACCGGTGATGGCCTGCCGACAATGCGGCACAATGGTGCCTTGCCCTGCGAGGACGCACCATGACCGCTGGCCCGATACTCTCCCTGCGCCAATACCGCGATGGCCTGATTGCCCACAGCCACGAGCACCCTCAACTGGTGTTCGGCCTGCACGGGCGGCTGGATTTCGAGGTGCAGGGGCATGGCGCCCGGATCGACCGCCAAGGCCTCATGGTGGTGCCGGCCGGCGCCCATCACACCTGCGCCAGCGACGCTGGCAGCCACTGCCTGGTGCTTGATGTACCGGGTGAGCGCTGGCTGCATGAACAACTGGGCGAGCATGCCGACGCCAGTCGGCGCCTGCTCGATCATAGCGCCGCCGTGGGCCTGGACAACCGTCAGCAGCAGTTGGTGGACTGGCTGGCCGCAAGCCCGATGGACGACCCGCTGATTGCCCGGCAGGGTGCAGTGCTCCTGCTGGCCAGCCTTAACGCAACGGCTTCGGCCATCATCACGCCCAGCCATCGCCTGCCCTATGCGGCGTTCGACAGGCATATCGAGCAGCATGCGGCCTACCCGCTGCAGGTTGCAGACCTGGCGCGGATCGCCGGGTTGTCCAGTGCCCGGCTGCATGCACGGTTTACGGCTGAATGCGGGATGACGCCAATGGACTACGTTCGCCAGCGGCGCCTGCTCATGGCGCGGCGGTTGGTGACCCAGACATTGCTGCCGATGGGCGAGATTGCCGCACAGGTGGGGTATGGATCGCAGAGTGCGTTTTCGGCGGCGATGCTGCGGGCGTTCGGGTGTACGCCGGGGGCGCTGCGGCGAGAGCCTGCCGATAAAGACCGCTAGGTGGACGACAGACCTTGTCTGGATGGGGCTTTACACTGTGTCAGTACCGGCCCTTTCGCAGGACACGCCCGCGAAAGGGCCGGTACTGACAAACTCATTGTTCAAGGACCACCATGAACCACCGCACTGCCCTGGGCGCCCTGCACATCGGCGCGCTGTTCTTCGGCCTGACTGGCGTTTTCGGCAAGCTGGCCGCCAGTGCCAGCCCAGCCATCATCGTTTTCGGCCGCGCCGCCTTTGCCGTGCTCGCCCTGGCGCTGTTCGCCAGCCTGGCCGGCCCGGGTTGGCAGCGCCTCAGCGGCCAGGATGTGCGGCGCCTGCTGCTCGGCGGCGTGCTGCTGGCCGGCCATTGGGTCAGCTTCTTCATTGCCGTGAAGGTCGGTGGCGTCGCCATCGCCACGCTGGGCTTTGCCAGCTTCCCGGCGTTTACCGTGATTCTCGAAGGGGTGCTGTTCCGCGAGCGTATCCGCCGCAACGAAGCCGTCCTGGTACTGCTTGTGAGCATTGGGCTGGTGCTGGTGGCACCTTCCTTCGACCTCGCCACCGAAGCCACCGCAGGGCTGCTCTGGGCACTGCTCTCTGGCCTGCTGTTCTCGCTGCTGTCGCTGACCAATCGCGCCGGGTCCGGGCGCTTGCCCGCCGTGCAGGCCGCGCTGTGGCAAAACCTGGTGGTGGGCCTGTGCCTGCTGCCGTTCGCAGCCCCCAGCCTGGGCGCCGTGGCCTCGATGGACTGGCTATGGATAGCCCTGCTCGGTATTTTCTGCACTGGCGTCGCGCACAGCCTGTTTGTCGCCAGCCTTTCGGTAATCAAGGCGCGCACCGCGGCGGTAGTCTTCGGCATGGAACCGGTCTACGGCATTGCCGTGGCCTGGGTGGTGTTCGCCGAAACGCCGACCCTGCGCATGCTGCTGGGCGGTGCGCTGATCATCTTCGCCATCGTGCTGTCCAGCCGCCTGGCGGCCGAGCATCCGCCCAAGCAACCTGCAGTGGCCGAAGGCGCCTGATCAGCGATCGTTATGGCCCAGGTCGCGCTGCGGGTCGATCTGGTCACGCACGCGCTGCTTGAGCACCTTGGCTTCAGGGAAGCCACCGTCGGCCTTGCGCTCCCAGATCTGCACACCGTCGCAGGTGATGCGGAAGATGCCGCCGGTACCTGGCTCCAGCGCCACCCGGGCCAGGTCTTCAGAGAAGGTGCTGAGCAGCTCCTGGGCCAGCCAGGCAGCGCGCAGCAGCCATTGGCACTGGGTGCAATAGGTAATGACGATTTCCGGCTTGTTATCAGGCATGGTAAGCGTTCTCCAGGTAGGGGGCCGCTTATACTAGCGGTCTTTAGCCCTCGGTTTGAGACTCACGATGCGCCGCCTGCTGTTCTGCCTTTTGCTGACGCTCACCTCCTTCCCCCTGCTCGCTGCCGAGCAAGCCCGGCCCAAGGTCGGCCTGGTGCTCTCCGGTGGCGCCGCCCGTGGCCTGGCCCACATCGGCGTGCTCAAGGCCCTGGAAGAACAGGGCGTGCGCATCGACGCCATCGCCGGCACCAGCATGGGCGCCGTGGTGGGTGGCTTGTATGCGTCCGGCTACAGCGTCGAGGAGCTGGAAACACTCGCTACCACCTTGGACTGGCAGCAGGCGTTGTCCGACGCTCCGCCTCGCAAGGACGTGCCCTTCAGGCGCAAGCAGGATGACCGCGACTTCCTGGTCAAGCAGAAGCTGAGCTTTCGCGACGACGGCAGCCTGGGCCTGCCGCTGGGCGTGATCCAGGGCCAGAACCTGGCACTGCTGCTGGAAAGCAAACTGGCCCACACCGCCGACACCCGCGACTTTGACAAACTGCCGATCCCGTTCCGCGCCGTGGCCACCGATATCGCCAGTGGCGAGAAGGTGGTGTTCAGCCGCGGCCACCTGCCCCAGGTGATCCGCGCCAGCATGTCGATCCCGGCGGTGTTCGCACCGGTCGAGCTGGACGGGCGCCTGCTGGTGGATGGCGGCATGGTCGACAACATCCCCGTGGACGTGGCCCGCGAGATGGGCGTTGACCTGGCCATTGTGGTCGACATCGGCACCCCGCTGCGCGACCGCAAGCAGCTGGCCACGGTGGTCGATGTGCTGAACCAGTCGATCACCCTGATGACCCGGCGCAACTCCGAAGAACAACTGGCCAGCCTGCACCGCGATGACATCCTCATCCAGCCGCAGTTGGCCGCCTTCGGCGTCACCGATTTCGGCCGTGCCCGCGACATGATCGAAGCCGGCTATCGGGCCACCCGCCTGCTCGACCCGCGCCTGGCTGCGCTGCGCCAGCCCGAAGGCGACGCTGAGCTGGCCGTGGCGCGCTCGCCGCGCCAACGCACCCCGGTGATCACCGCGATCAGGGTAGAGAACGACTCCAAAGTCAGCGACGACGTGATCCGCTACTACATCCGCCAGCCGATCGGCGAGCCGCTGGAGCTCGACCGGCTGCAGACCGACATGGGCACCTTGTACGGCCTGGACTACTTCGACCGCGTGCAATACCGCGTGGTACACAAGGGCGACGACAACACCCTGGTGATCAACGCCCGTGGCAAGCGCGGCGGTACCGATTACCTGCGCCTGGGCTTGAACCTGTCGGACGACCTGCGCGGTGACAGTGCTTTCAACCTGGGGGCCAGCTACCGCGTCAACGGCATCAACGAGCTGGGCGCAGAATGGCTGACGCGCGCTCAGATTGGTGACCAGCAAGAGCTCTACAGCGAGTTCTACCAGCCACTGGACGTGGGTTCGCGCTACTTCATCGCGCCTTACCTGGACTTCGGTTCGCAAAACATCGAGGCGACCCTGGACGACGACCCGGTGGCCGAGTACCGCCTCGAACGCTACGGCTTCGGCCTCAACTTCGGCCGTCAGATCGGCACCTACGGCGAAGTTCGCTTGGGTGCTGGCAAAGCCTGGGGCGAAGCAGAAGTCCGCATTGGTGACCAGGACCTGCCCAAGGTCAGCTTCAACGAAGGCTTCTATGAACTGAAGTACTCGTTCGACACCCTCGACAACGTGTACTTCCCGCACAGCGGTGAAGACCTTGGCTTGACCCTGCGCAAATACGACAAGTCGCTCGACTCGGACCAGGACTACCGGCAGTGGCTGCTCAACCTGGACAAGGCGATCAGCAGCGGGCCGAACACCTGGGTGTTCGGCGGGCGCTACGGCCGCACACTGGACAACACCGAAGTGGTGACGTCGAGCTTCGTGATGGGCGGTGCGCGCGAATTGTCGGGCTTGCGCCAGGACTCGGTGTCAGGTCAGAACGTGAGCCTGCTGCGCATCGTCTATTACCGCCGCCTGACGCCGCGCAGCTACCTGCCGCTGGACTTCCCGCTGTACATCGGTGGCTCGCTGGAGCGTGGGCGGGCGTGGAACAACGACAATGAGTTCGACAGTGGGTACATCAATGCAGCGAGCGTTTTCCTGGGGCTGGATACACCATTGGGGCCGCTGAACCTGACGTATGGGGCCAACAGTGCACATGAGCAGGCGGTGTACCTGAACCTGGGGCATACCTTCTAAATCGTCATCGCCGGCAAGCCGGCGATTGGGCTGCAAGGCAGCCCCAAGATATTCAGGACTTTTCGAGGTTGGCCAGAATCTTTGCATGCACCCGCATGCACACCTCAAGGTCTGCCTCGTCCACGCCGGTGAACAGCTCCAGGCGCAAGGCATTGGCGATGGTCTCGATCTGCTCGATCAAGGGCTTGGCCGGTGGGCACAACTGGATTTTCTTCGCCCGCCGATCCTCCAGCACCGCCTGGCGCCGCACTAGCCCTTGGGCTTCCAGGCTGTCGAGCAGGCGCGCAAGCGTCGGGCCTTCAACACCGACACTCTGGGCCAGTTCGCGCTGGGTCGGCGCCTCTTCGAAACGCGCAAGGTGCAGCAACACCAACCAGCGCGCCTGGGACAGGTTGAGCCCGGCCAGGCGGCGATCCAGCTCGGCACGCCAGCCGCGGGACATCTGCGCCAGCTGCATGCCGAAGCGGTGTTGATTGTCGGTCAGGGGCATAAACAACTCATTGACTAGAACTAATTATTAGTCAGCTAACCATGCCCCGGGCCATCAGGCAAGGCTGCTTGGCGCGGAAACGTCCGATAATCGTCAAAAAGGATGACATCGATCAGCGGATGTCCGAAATGTCCCCGATCAGAGCTCGAACTCCGCCGCCAGGGCTGCGCGTATGCAGTAGAGCACGCCTTCGGGAACCCGCGCGCCGAACAAGGGCGCAATCGCTGAAACCGGCGGCAGCTCCCCTTCGCCGTCGAGGAAGGCGTCCTGGACCTCCATCATCAGGTCTTCGGGCAGGTCGAGCGCCTGGTCCAGGCTCAGTTCCTGGCGGCCAATGGCTTCGGCCAGCAGGCTGTAGACGTTCTTTTCGCTGCAATTGAGCTGGCCGGCGATTTGCGCCGGGGTCATGCCGGCACGGGCCAGGCTGACCAGTTCATGGCGCAGGTCGAGCACCACCTTGGGCGCCTCCTTGGTGCCACCGGCGCCATTGAGCACTTCGAGGAAGGCCTGACCGTAGCGCTCCAGCTTGCGCGCACCCACGCCGCTGACCTGGGCCATGTCGCTGAGGCTGGTCGGCTGGCTGCGCAGCATCTCCAGCAGCGTGGAGTCGGGGAAGATCACGTAAGGCGGCACGCTGTGCTCCTCGGCCAGCTTGCGCCGCAGCGTTCGCAGCGCGTCCCACAGCTCGCGCTCCTCGGCACGTACCAGCTGGCTGGCCGGGCTGCCGCCGCTGGAAGAAGACTTGGCCACGGTCTGCGGCTTGAGGTCGCGGCGCAACTGCAAGGTCACCTCGCCACGCAGCAACGGCCGGCAGCTGTCGGACAGGCGCAGGCCGCCATAACCCTCCAGGTCGATGTCCACCAGGCCGCGCGCCACCAGCTGACGGAACAGCGAGCGCCATTCAACCTCGGCAATCGCCTTGCCCACCCCGAACACCGCGAGCTTTTCATGGCCAAAATTGCGCACCTTCTCGTTGTCCTTGCCCAGCAGCACGTCGATCAGGTGGCCGACACCGTAGCGCTGGCCGGTACGGAATACCGCCGAGAGGGCTTGGCGCGCAGGCTCGGTGGCATCCCAGGTCTGCACCTGGTCGACGCAGTTGTCGCAATGCCCGCACGGCTGCTCGAGCACTTCGTCGAAATAGGCCAGCAGCGACTGGCGACGGCAGCGTGTTTCCTCGCACAACGCCAGCATGGCGTCGAGTTTGTGCTGCTCGACGCGCTTGTGGCGCTCGTCCCCTTCGGAGTTCTGCAGCATCTGCTTGAGCATCACCATGTCCTGCAGGCCGTAGGCCATCCAGGCATCGGACGGCAGCCCATCACGGCCGGCACGGCCGGTTTCCTGGTAATAGGCCTCGAGCGACTTGGGCAGGTCGAGGTGGGCGACGAAGCGCACGTTGGGCTTGTCGATGCCCATGCCGAAGGCGATGGTGGCGACCATGATCAGGCCTTCCTCGTTGAGGAAGCGGTGCTGGTTGGCCGAACGGGTTTCCGCCGCCAGGCCGGCGTGGTACGGGAGCGCCGGGAAGCCTTGTTCGCACAGGTAGGCGGCGGTCTCGTCGACCTTCTTGCGCGACAGGCAATAGACGATGCCGGCGTTGCCACGGCGCTCGCCAAGGAACGCCATCAGCTGCTTGCGCGGCGACTCCTTGGGCACGATGCGGTAGAAGATGTTCGGCCGGTCGAAGCTCGACAGGAAGCGCTCGGCGCCCTGCAGGTGCAGGCGCTGGACGATCTCCTCGCGGGTGCGCATGTCGGCGGTGGCGGTCAGGGCGATGCGCGGCACATGCGGGAACAGCTCGGCCAGCTGGCCCAGCTGCAGGTACTCCGGGCGGAAGTCATGGCCCCATTGCGAGACGCAGTGCGCCTCGTCGATGGCGAACAGCGACACATCCAGCCCGCGCAGGAAGTCCAGCATGCGCGGCTGCACCAGGCGCTCCGGCGCCAGGTACAGCATCTTCACTTCACCGCGGCGCAGGCGCCCGGCGAGGTCGCGCTGCTGCTCCGCACTGAGGGTGGAGTTCAGCGCAGCGGCCGCGACGCCGAGCTCATCGAGGGTGGCGACCTGGTCGTCCATCAGCGCGATCAGCGGCGACACCACCACGGTCAGGCCCGGGCGCAGCAACCCCGGCACCTGGAAGCACAGCGACTTGCCGCCGCCGGTGGGCATCAGCACCAGGGCGTCGCCGCCATTGGCCACGCATTCGATGATCGCTGCCTGGCGCCCACGGAAACTGTCGTAACCGAAGATGTCCTTGAGAACGCGCTGAGCCTGTTCGAGCATGTGCAACTCCGTAAATCGCCGTACCATCCTGGACACAGGCTGGACGAAAAACCCGCTCCGCACACGCCAAATGCGTAAGCGGCTTTTGCCAGATGGCCGGGAAACCCGCCTCTGGGTGAAAAATCGCGAAGTATACCCCAGTGCCGACCTGTGCAGGATGCCGTGCTGACAGACGTTCCCTTTGCCCCGCCAGCGGCGCAAGGTGCTAGAATTCACTATCGTTTATTCCCCCAAGGTAGCCCTGTAATGTCCTTCGCCGAGCAACTGACCCGCCTGCAAGCCTTCCTCGACGCCGATGAGCTGCACGAAGAAGCGCTGGACTACGTCGCCGCCCACGGCTACCTGACCGCGCTGTCGATCTGCTCCGAAGACGTTCCCGAGCGTGAATGGATCGACGCGTTGTTCGCCGAAGAGCCCCATTACGCCAGCGATGCCCAGCGCACCGAAATCGAAGCGACCTTGGTGGCACTCAAGGGCCACATCGCCCGCCAACTGGCCAGCGACGAAGAATTCGACCTGCCATGCGAGCTGGACCTGACCGACGAGCCGGACGATTCCGACCTGCGCGGCTGGTGCATCGGTTTCATGGAAGGCGTGTTCCTGCGCGAAGAAGCCTGGTTCGAAAACGCCGAAGAAGAAGTCAGCGAGATGCTGCTGCCGATCATGGTCGGTTCCGGCCTGTTCGACGAACAACCTGAGTTCGCCGACATCGCCAGCAACGCCAACCTGCAGGACGACATGATCGTGCAGATCCCGGAAGCGCTGAGCGCATTGTTCCTGCTGCTGCACGCACCTGAAGAGAAGCCGGCGCTGCTCAAGCCACGCCACCACTGAGTCGGCCGTGCGCTACCTGCTGCTGGCCATCGGCTGGCTCAGCGTCGCGTTGGGGGTGTTGGGGATCTTCCTCCCGGTGTTGCCCACCACCCCGTTCCTGCTGCTGGCAGCTGCCTGCTTCGCGCGCAGCTCGCCGCGCTTTCACCACTGGCTGGTCAACCACCCCAAGCTTGGGCCGTGGATCCGTGACTACCTGAGCGGTGAAGGTATTCCATTGAAGGGCAAGGTGTACGCCATCGGCCTGATGTGGGCGAGCATCGGCCTGTCCTGCTACCTGGTGCCGTTGTTCTGGGCACGGGCATTCATGCTGACCAGTGCGGTGCTGGTGAGCCTGTACATTCTCAAGCAGAAGACGTTGCGCAAGCCGGGTTGAGCTGCTGGCCCTCCCCCTCCATCCCACCTCTAAGTCAATGCGCACTGCCATCGCATCTTTCAATGGCTGACGCCCTGTATTTGTCAGGCTATGTTTCACCATCACTTCTAATTAATTCAATAAACACGCGAAATATATAACAAAGAATTTTCCTACAAGTTTTTAGGACATCAGAAACTCCACTGCGAATTGATTCCCCGTTACTGTTCAGGACTCAGACTTAAAAATACCTGTCCGCTAGAACCACACACTGGCTCGCATGACATGCCGACCAGTTGAAGTGCACGAGGATTTCCAATGCCGGATAGAATGAGGCAGCACAGTGGAACGACAAGCACAACAAACGCAGCATATGACGTAACAGAGAAATCAAGTTCATCCATTCCAGGCGTGATGCACAGCCTGAATACCCTCCCAAAAATCTTTATGAAACTGTAAGCGGTTCGGTAACGCTAGCAACGCAACTGGGAGCCCACACCATCATAGCCGCGACCCTTTGCTTGACTTATTGGCCCGATCGAAAAGACACGAACGCATACGCCGAAATTGAACTGCAGGAAAAAAACACATGAATAAGCCTGTTAGAGCTTACGGCTGGAAATATGACTTACCCCTCCCTTGCAGCCCTCTCGATTCGCGCCCAGCAAAGGAAGAAATATTGGCGCCACCCAACCATGTTGACACGACGTATCTTGAGCTTCCACGGTCCACCTTCAAAATGAGAGGTTACAACCCTGTTGTTGGCGGCCTAATACTCCTCGGTGGATTTATTACGCTAATTGTCTTCGCTTACGAAGACCTGACCTCAACAATTAGAACAGACCTGAGCGGGCTACTCGTATTTGCATCTAACTACGCATTTGTTTTCTTTATCACATTTGCGTACATACGCATGGACCTTGAATACCCCCGCGATGAGCCTGTTCGATTCAATAGACTCCGCCAAAAGGTTTACTTCTACCAATACAGATATGATCGACTCCACCCCTTTGGCCGAATACAATGGGGTGTTAAACCCATCGCCTACGAATGGCAACAACTCACCGCCGAGGTATATAGTGTTTATGCCCCCATGGGACACGGTGGGCGAATCGAGAAGGTCATGATTTCGGTCCGCCAGACCGGCAGCAACGAAATAATCGACCGCGTTTATTTCACCGGTGATATTGAACAAGGGAAACAATACTGGGCACTTGCGAGAATATTCATGCAGGAAGGCCCTGAAACGCTCCCAGAATTTATCGACGCGCCTACGGACTGGAACAGCGATGATCTACCCAATCCATTCCATCGCCTGGCCCCCAAAGTCCAATGGCCAGCCGATATGGACCTCGAATCCCGCACCGCACCCGCCCCGGGAGAGCAACCATGAACCCCGTCGTACTTGTAGGTCACCACCACGATTGCCCGTTACACGGTATTGGCGTGGTGGAGACGGGTAGCGCCGACTACACCTTCAATGGTAAGGCCGTAGCCCGCGTGGGCGACCGGATCAGTTGTGGTGCGTTGATCACCAATGGCTCGGCGAGCTATCAGATCCAGAGCAAAAAGGTCGCACGCAAAGGCGATCAAACTGATCACGGTGGTGTGTTGATCGAGGGCGATGATGACTGGCTGCTTGAATGATCGGACCTGAAGTTAGTCGTTGCCAGCACTGACCTCATCGCCGACAAGCCGGCTCCTGCAGGTACACCACCATGCCCAAGCTGGGGGATGAACCTGTGGGAGCCGGCTTGCTGGCGATAGGGCCACCAGCTTCACCGAAAAAGCCAGGCCGATCACCTCACACCGTATCCACCTTCAACGACTGATCATCGAGCATCCCGTTGATGATGGTCGCCGTGTCATGTCCCGCCGATATCACCCCACCCGCCCCCGCCGTCACCCCGTAATGCTGGGCCAGGTCGACGCCGGCCAGGTCGATGGTCTGGATGGGCGCGGCCCCCGCCACGCTGCTGACCTCGATGGTCGAAACCACGTTTTCCCCGGTGCCACTGACCTTGAAGTGCAGGTAGTCATCCAGTGACGCTGCCGTGGCATGCTCGCCCTGCAGCAGTTGCGACAGGTCGAGCTTGTCGCTGCCCGGGGTGAAGTCGGTGACGGTGTCGTGGCCGGTGTCGCCCTTCTGCCAGACGAAGGTGTCGTTGCCGTTGCCGCCGGTCATCGTGTCGTTGCCCGGCCCGCCAATCAGGATGTCGTTGCCGCCCCCGCCCTTGAGCACATCGTTGCCCGCGCCGCCATTGAGCACATTGTCGGCGCTGCTGCCGATCAGCGTGTCGCCATAGTCAGAGCCCACCAGGTTGTGAATGCCGCTCAGGGTCTCCACCCCTGCACCCCCGGTGTCCTGCGGCCCTTCATGGCTCAGGTCGATCGTGACCGCCTCTTTGGCCAAGGCATAGTTGGCCGTGTGGCCGTTGTGCTCATCGCCGGTGGAGGCATGCGCTTCCAACGAGGCGATGTCGATCGGGCTGGAAAGACCGGCCGTGGCATGGTCGCTGCCTCCCCCCGTGTACGGGGCCGGGGCCTGCGCGTTGGCGTAGTCGAGCACCAGGCTCAGCTTGTAGCTTTCGCCGCCTTTGCCGGCACCCGTCGGGTCACTCACATGGATGCTGTACACCCCATCATGGCTGGCCGTGAAGCTGTCGCCTGCGGCAATGGCGTGGTAGCTGCCGCTGGCGTCTTTCCATTGCAGCGCCAGGTTGCCATCGTGAGTGTCGTGGTTCAGTTGCAGGGTTTCACCCTTGCGCAGGCTGACGTTGATCACCTCGTCGGCAGAGCCCTGGGCCGCCGCAGTGCCGGTGGCGCCCAGGTAGCCGAGCACCACCAGCGCGGCGGTCATACTGCTGGCATCGAGGGTGAACGCGCCACGGTCGACTACCCGCTGCTCTTGCACCCTGCCGTAGCCGTCGCCACATTCGGACATGGTGTTGTCGTGCACGTTGATGGTGATGACGGCTGTGCTTTCATCGCCATCGCCATCGCGAATGGTGTAGACGAAGGTGTCGGTGGCATCGCGCGGCGCCGCCACATTCGGGTCGGAGTGATACACGGCGTTGCCTTGGGCATCCAGGGTGAGGTAACCGAACTGGCCCGCCACAGGGTTGCCGAGCTGGCCGATGGCCGAGGTGGAGGTGTCATGGCCGGCGCGCACGCCGACCACATAGCCACAGTCGGCTGGCAGATCGGCGCCGATCACATCGTTGTACAGTACGTTGCCGCGCACCTCGTCACCTTTACTGACACTCACAAAATCGCAGTGTGCTTGCGGTACGTCATCGACGATGGTGATGTGGACAGTGCTGGTGGTCCAGTTGCCTACGGTGTCCTCGACCTTGTAGGTGAAGGCCTCGCTGACGGTATTGGCACCGTCGTTGGCGTGTGGTTGCGAATTCGCTGGCGAGGTCAGCGTATAGGTGTAGGAACCGTCTGCATTCAGGTGGATCTGCCCGTACTGGCCAACGGCGTTGCCGATCAAGGTGTAGGTCAATGCCCCGACCCCACCGCCAACCTGTCCGACCAGGCTGCCGGACGCGGTTTCCGCGGTCGAGCAAGGGGCACTGCCGTTGACGCTGCCAGCCGCCAGGTCGTGGCCGTCCTTGTTCAGGTCCAGTGCTTTCTCGAACACTGTGACGCCGCCATCACCACAAGGGTGCAGCGACTGGTCGTGCACGTTGATGGTCACGGTGGCGGTGCTTTCGTCACCATCGCCATCGCGAAGGGTGTAGACGAACGTGTCGATCGCATCCCGCGGCGCCACGGCGTTGGGATTGGCGTGATACGCCGCGTTGCCTTGGGCGTCGAGGGTCAGGTAGCCGTACTGGCCGTAGACGTTACTGCCGAGCTGGCCAACCGCCGAGCTGGACGTGTCATGACCGGCGCGTACGCCGACCACGTAGGCACCATCGCCCAGCGTGTCGGCGCCGACCACGTCGTTGTACATCACGTTGCCGCGTACGATGTCACCCTTGGCCACGCTGACGAAGTCGCACTGCGCCTGCGGGACGTCATCGACGACGGTGATCTTGACGGTGCTGGTGGTCCAGTTGCCCACCGTGTCCTCCACCCGGTAGGTGAACGATTCGGTAACCGTGTTGGCGCCATCGTTGGCATGGGTCGGCGAATTCGCCGGCGAGATCAGGGTGTAGGTATACGAGCCGTCAGCGTTCAGGTGCAACTGGCCGAACTGGCCGACGGCATTGCCGACCAGGGTGTAGGTCAGCGCCCCCACGCCACCGGCGACCTGCCCGACCAGGCTGCCGGACGCAGTCTCGCGGGGCGAGGTCGGGTCACTGCCGGTGACAGTGCCGGCTGCCAGGTCGTTGCCGTCCTTGTGCAGGTCCAGCGCGCGCTCGTAGACCCAGACGCCACCGTCGCCACACGGCTGCAGCGCAGGGTTGTGCACATTGATGGTGAGGGTCGTGGTGCTCTCGTCACCGTCAGCATCGCGAAGGGTGTAGACGAAGGTGTCCAGCGCATCGCGCGGCGCTACCGCATCGGGGTTGGAGTGGTACTGGGCATTGCCCTGGGCGTCGAGGGTCAAGTAGCCGTACTGGCCGTAGACGTGGCTGTCGAGCTGGCCCACCGCGGAGCTTGAGGTGTCGCTGCCGGCCCGAACACCGACCACGTACTGCCCGTCACTGCGGGTATCGGCACCGACCACGTCGTTGTGCATCACGTTGCCGCTCACCACGTCGCCTTTGTAGACACTGACGAAGTCGCTGTTGGCGGTCGGTACATCGTCGACGATGGTGATGACGATGGTGCTGGTGGTCGAATGGCCTTCCGAGTCCTGCACCTGGTAGGTGAAGGTTTCGGTCACGCTGTTGGCACCATCGTTGGCGTGGGTCGGCGAGTTGGCCGCAGATGTCAGGGTGTAGGTGTAGGAGCCATCGGCGTTCAGGTGGATCTGGCCGTACTGGCCTACAGCATTGCCGACCAGGGTATAGGTCAGTGCGCCTACGCCACCGCTGGTGGAGCCGGCCAGCGTGCCGGAGGCCGTTTCCTGGGTCGAGCCCGGGTAGCTGCCGGTCACGGCGCCAGGTGCCAGGTCGTTGCCATCCTTGTGCAGGTCCAGGCCCTTCTCGTAGACCGTGACGTCACGGTCCTCACATGTCATCAACGCACTGTGCACGTTGATGGTGAGGGTCGTGGTGCTTTCGTCGCCGTCGGCATCGCGAAGGGTGTAGACGAACGTGTCGACGGCATCCCGTGGCGAGGCGATGTTCGGGTTAGAGTGGTACTCGGCGTTGCCGTAGGCATCGAGGGTCAGGTAACCATATTGGCCGTTGACCTGGGTGTTGAGCTGACCGATGGCCGAGGTAGACGTATCGCTGCCAGCGCGCACACCGACTACATACTGGCCGTCGCCGCGAGTATCGGCACCGACCACGTCGTTGTACATCACGTTGCCGCTCACCACATCCCCTTTGGCCACGCTGACGAAATCGCTGTTGGCGGTTGGCACATCGTCAACGATGGTGATGACGATGGTATTGGTCGCCGAATTGCCCAGCGAATCCTGCACCTGGTAGGTGAAGGTTTCGGTCACGGTGTTCGCACCATCGTTGGCATGAGTGGGCGAATTAGCAGGCGAAGTCAGGGTGTAGGTGTAGGAACCATCTGCGTTCAGCTGGATCTGGCCGTACTGGCCTACAGCACTGCCGACCAAGGTGAAGGTCACTGCCCCTACGCCGCTGACCACCAGCAGGCCGGAGGCCGTCTCGTGCGTGGAACCTGGGTTGCTGCCGGTCACCGTACCTGCCGCCAGGTCGTTACCGTCCTTGTGCAGGTCCAGCGCGTTTTCATAGACCGTGACGTCACGGTCCGCGCACACGATCAAGCCGTTGTGCACATTGATGGTGATGGTCGTGGTGCTTTCGTCGCCATCAGCATCGCGAAGGGTGTAGACGAAGGTGTCGATGGCATCGCGTGGCGAGGCGATGTTCGGGTTGGCGTGGTACTCGGCGTTACCATAGGCATCGAGGGTCAAGTAGCCATACTGGCCGTTGACCTGGGTGTTCAGCTGCCCGATGGCCGAGCCGGACGTATCGCTGCCCGCGCGCACGCCTACCACATACTGGCCGTCGCCACGGGTGTCGGCTCCGACCACATCGTTGTACATCACATTGCCGCGCACCACGTCGCCCTTGAAGACACTGACGAAATCACTGTTGGCCGTGGGTACGTCATCGACGATCGTGATGACGAGGGTGCTGGTGGTCGAATTGCCCAGCGAATCCTGCACCTGATAGGTGAAGGTTTCGGTCACCGTGTTCGGGCCGTCGTTGGCGTGGGTCGGCGAATTGGCCGGCGAGGTCAGGGTGTAGGTGTAGGTACCGTCCGCGTTCAGCTGGATCTGGCCGTATTGGCCTACCGCGTTGCCGACCAGCGTGTAGGTCAACGTCCCGACACCACCGCTGGCAGCGCCGGCTAACGTGCCGGAAGCCGTTTCCTGCGTCGACCCCGGGTCACTGCCGGTGACAGTACCGGGCGCCAAGTCATTGCCATCCTTGTGCACATCCAGGGCTTTTTCGTAAACCGTAACGTCAGTGTCAGCACAGGCCATCAAGCCGTTATGCACGTTGATGGTGAGGGTCGTGGTGCTCTCGTCGCCATCGGCATCGCGGAGGGTGTAGACGAAGGTTTCCAGGGCATCCCTGGGCGAAGCGATGGTCGGATCGGAGTGATACTCGGCATTCCCCTGCGCATCGATGATCAGGTAACCGTACTGGCCATGCACCTGGGTATTCAGTTGGCCGATGGCCGAGCTGGACGTGTCGCTGCCTGCGCGCACGCCCACCACGTATTGGCCGTCGCCGCGGGTGTCGGCGCCCACCACGTCGTTGTACATTACGTTGCCACGCACCACGTCGCCCTTGGCCACGCTGGTGGAGTCCTCATGCGCCTGTGGTACATCGTCGACGATGTTCACGTCCAGGCTGCCGGTGGCGGTACTGCCGTCGACATCCTTGGCCACCACCTGGAAATGTTCGCTGAGGCTGTTGCTGCCGTCGCCGCTGGGGTGGCTCTCATTGTCCAGCAGGGTGTAGCTGTAGCTCACCACGCCGGTAGCGGGGTTGTAGCCGATGATCGTCAGGGTGTTGCCTTCGGGCGTGACGATCGACTGCGGGAAGGCTGCTGCCACACCGCCACTGACCACGCTGATGCCACCCACGGTCAGGCTTTGCAGGCCATCCAGCGCGCTGACCTTGAAGGTGCCTTGCTGGGTCAGGGCGCCTGCATCGGGCGCGCTGCCGTCGTGCAGGTTTTTCTCGTAGACCGTCAGCTCGCCGCCCTGCGCTGCGAGGCCGTCGAGCTGCACCGGGTCATCGAGGTTGGTCACGTTCAGGGTCAGCGTCGCGCTGCTGGTGTCGCCGTCGGCGTCCTTGATCGTGTAGGTAAAGGTTTCCATACCATGGCCGCCACCGCCCAGATTCTTGAAGTCCGGGTCGCTGGTGTCGAGTGTGTAGGTGTAGGAACCGTCTGCAGCCAGCACCAGCGTGCCGTAGGTGCCGGTGAAGGTACCGGCGATTACCGGGCCACCCGGCACGCGGTCGGCGCCTTGCACGTCGTTGCTCAGCACATTGCCGGTCAATTCGGTGTGCTGCTCGGTGGCGGTGAGCGCATTGCCGTCGTCCACGGCCTTGGGCACGTCGTCGCGGATGATCACATCCAGCGACCCTTGAGCGACATCGCCGTCGCTGTCACTGACCAGTACCGGCAAATGCTCGCCCAGCGAATTAGTGCCCGCGCCGTTTGCATGCTGCTCGGCGCCGGTCAGGGTGTAGCTGTAGCTGACCACGCCCGTTTGCGGGTTGTAGCCGGTGATGGTCAGCGTGTTGCCCAGGCCCGTGGTGATCGCCTGGCCGACCCCGGTCACCACACCGGCGGTGACCACATTGATGCCACCCACGCTGAGGTTGAACACACCGTCCGGCGCCACCACGGTGAAGCTGCCGTGCTGGGTCAACGCGGGCGGGTTGTTGACCGAGCCCAGGGGCAGGTTGGCTTCGTCGAGGATGAGTTCGCCCGGTGTCACATCCAGCCCACGCAATTCGACCGGGTGGTCTTCGTCGATGGGCGTGAGCGGCGGATTGGGCTGCTCGGGTGGGTTGGGCTGGCCGGGCGGCAAGCCACCATTGCTGCCACCTTCTGCGCCGCCGCCATTGCCACCGCTGCCAGCTCCCAGGGCATCGCGCCCACGACCGTTGTCCAGGTCACCCACGTAACGGTTGGCCAGTTCAGGGATGCCATTGAAGCCTGCCGTCGGGAAGCCTATCTGCGGGTCGACCCGGTCGGCCACTTCGCTCAGCAGGACAAAACTGTGGCCGCCGCCCAATGCCCCTGGGGCACCACTGCTGTTGGGACCGGCGGCAGGTGCTTCGGTGCTGGTGCTGGGGTCGTCACCGGCGGCAATCGCCTGTTGGATGCGCTCGACATCGCTCAGCTGTGCATCGCTCGGCGCGGTGTCGTGCGCCTGCACGTGGGGGGCCAGGTTGGCCAGCAGGTCCGTGGTCATCGCCAGGCTGCTGTCGCGCCCCAGTGTCAGCTGTGCGCCATTTTGCAGGTGTACGGCCACGGCGCCCGCGGCGCCGGTTTCCAACTGTTCGCCTGCATACAGGCGGTCGCCTTCGATCAAGGGGCGCCGGCTACCGTCGCTGCCAACAGCGAAGACCTGACCCCCTACCTTGCTGACTACACCGACCAATTTAGCCATGAGCGCACGCCTCCCCTTACCGATTGGCTACTCAGCCAACGACATGGCGGGTGGGGTCAACGGCTTCGAGTTCGAGTGTCTCAACGGTGAGAATCGCTCTCTCGGATCACTACTTTGGCGATAGTCGTAATGTAAGTTTGCCATCCTAAGATGCCAAATTTTTGTCGCCAAATTCCGCTTTCACCTAACCGTCTTGCGTCCTTAGCTGGAAAAAATCTGGAACTCTTCACGACGCCGGAAACTCGCAGGCTCAAGCGGCTTCCGAAATCGCCTGAATGAAACAATGTCTTGCTTTCGATAGACCGCATAAGTTTTTTTTCGCATAGGGCTTATGAAAAAATCTTCTTAGCTCGCGCGTTAAATGTTCTTAGCTCTGTTGTTACAAACATGAAACGATTTCTACTATAAAAATCGTCATTTTATTGGCGAATAGCAAGACCATTTTGAGACCAGGGAGAAGTACCCCATGCGCGTTTTCAACCCCATCACCAGTGCAATTCTGTTGGCCATGGCGTGCGCCAACGTTCAGGCGATGTCGCTCAACGAGGCTGTCCAGAACGCCGTGGACCAACATCCGGAGATCAGCGCCAGCCGTAACAGCCGGCTGTCGGCCGACGAGGATGTGAAGTTCGCGCGCGGTGGGTACTACCCGACGGTCGACCTGGTGGCCGGCTACGGCCGCCAGCGCTCGGACAACCTCAACACCCGTGGCCTGAATGCCGACGGCAGCACCAACCACAACAAGGAAACCCTCAACTACACCCAGTCGGAGCTGCGCCTGCGGCAGATGCTGTTCGACGGCTTCAACACCCCCAACGAAGTCGGCCGTACCCAGGCCGTGGCCAATTCGCGCGCCTACTACACCCAGGCCACCGCCGAAACCGTGGCCCTGCGCGCCATCGAGGTGTACCTCGAAGTGCTCAAGCGCCGTGAGCTGGTATCGTTGGCCAAGAACAACCTGCAGGCCCACCTGCGGGTCAACGACCAGATCGGCCTGCGCAGTGAGCGAGGCGTGGGCAGCACCGCCGACCTCGACCAGTCCCGCGCCCGTCGCGCGCTGGCGGAAAACAACCTGGACACTGCCGAGGTCGACCTGGCCGATGCCGAAGCCAACTTCTACAGCGTGGTCGGGCGCATGCCCGACGAGCTCGACACCCCGGTCACGATCAAGGGCGAAGTGCCCACCGGCCTCGACCTGGCGCGCCAGGGCATGCTGGAAAACAACCCTTACCTGAAATCGGCCCAGGCCGACGTCAATGCCGCCGAGCAGCAGTACGAAGTGGCCAAGTCGCCCTTCTACCCGCGCCTGGACGCGGTGCTGGCCACCGGCGCCAACAACAACCTCGGCGGCGAGAAAGGCCACAGCAACAACGACTGGCAGGCCGGCGTCGAGCTCAGCTACAACCTGTTCCGCGGCGGCAGCGACAAGGCTCGCCTGCAGTCCGACGCGCACAAGATCAACCAGGCCATGGACATCCGCAACAACGCGCTGCGCGAACTGACCGAGAACCTCAGCCTGGCCTGGAACGCCATGAACAACGCGCGCAAGCAAACCCCGACCGCCCGCGAATACGCCGAAACCACCCAGCGCGTGCGCGCCGCCTACCAGGACCAGTTCGGCCTCGGCCAGCGCACCCTGCTCGACGTGCTCGACAGCGAAAACGAGCTGTACAACGCCAACCGGCGCTACACCGAAGTGCGCTACACCGAGGAGTTCTCGATGTACCGGGTGCTGGCGACCATGGGTGAGCTGCTGAGCAAGCAGCGCATCTCGCTGCCACCGGAAGCCATTGCACAAAGTGAGGTCCGTAACCAGGCGAAGCTGCCCGACATGCGCTAGCTCAAAGCCGCAGCAGGCACGGATCGCCAAGCATCACCCCCATCCACCGAGGCGGGAGTAGTCCATCGTGACCAGTATGCAAAGCGCGCAACCGCGCCCCGATGTCGATGACCCGCTGCTCGATGGCCTGCTGATCCTCTGTCGCCTGCATGGCCGGCCGGCCAGCCGTGCCAGCCTGAGCAGCGGCCTGCCCTTGCTGCAACAGCGCCTGGGACCGGACCTGCTGCCACGGGCCGCGGCGCGCGCCGGTTTGCAGGGGCGCGTACTGCAGCGTGAGCTGGACGCCATTTCACCCCTGAATCTGCCGGTGCTGCTGTTGCTCAATGACGGGCGCAGTGCCGTGCTGCAGCGCTGGGGCGACGATGGCCAAGCGCTGATCCTGCCCTGCGAAGCGCAAGGCGGCGAACAGTGGGTCGAGCGCGAGGCGCTGCAACAGGCCTACAGCGGCCACGCCCTGTTCGCCCGGCCGCGGCACACCCTGGAGGAAGTGCGTTCACCGCTGCTGCCACGGGTAGAAGCCTGGTTCCGCGACACCCTGCGCCATTCCCGCTGGTTGTACGGCGACGCGCTGCTGGCCAGCCTGCTGATCAACCTGCTGGGGCTGATGGTGCCGCTGTTCGTCATGCAGACCTACGACCGCGTGGTGCCCAACCAGGCGCTGTCGACCTTGTGGGTGCTGGTCGCCGGCCTGTTCATCGGCACCGCCTTCGAGCTGGTGCTGCGCATGGTCCGCGCGCACCTGTTGGACCAGGCTGGCAAGAAGACCGACCTGATCCTCTCCGCCACCTTGTTCGAACGCATCACCGGCATGGCCATGAAGGCCAAGCCCGCCAGCATTGGCGGCTTCGCCCAAAGCATCCATGACTTTCAGGGCCTGCGCGAATTTCTCACCGCCGTCACCCTGACCAGCATCATCGACCTGCCTTTCGTTGCCCTGATGCTGCTGGTGATCGGCCTGCTCGGTGGCTGGCTGGTACTGATCCCGCTGATCGCCTTCCCGCTGGCGGTGGGTTTTGCGCTGATCATCCAGGCACGCCTGCGCGACACCGTGCAAAAAAGCCTCAGCCTCGGCGCGGTGCGCCAGGCCTTGCTGATCGAAACCCTCGGCGGCCTGGAAACCCTCAAGGCCTGCGGTGCCGAAAGCGAGCGCCAGTACCAGTGGGAACACACCAACGGCGCCATGGCCCGCCTCGACGCCCACGCCCGTAACCTGTCGTCGCTGGCCAGCAACGGCACGCTGTTCATCCAGCAATTCTGCGGCATGGCCACCATCGTCGCCGGGGTGTACAGCATCATTGCCGGCAACCTCAGCGTCGGTGCCCTGGTCGCCAGCTACATGCTCGGCAGCCGTGTGCTGGCGCCGCTCGGCCAGATCGCCGGGCTGATCACCCGTTACCAGCAGGCGCAGCTGACCATGCGCAGCACCGATGCGCTGATGGCCCTGCCGCAAGAGCGCCAGCCCGAACAGCAGGCGCTGGAGCACACCCCCCTCAAGGGCGGCCTGAGCCTCAGCCATGTCTGCTTCCGCTACCCGGCGCAGACCAGCCCGGCCCTGCAGGACGTGAGCGTGACGATCAAACCCGGCGAGCGCATCGGCATCATCGGCCGCAGCGGCTCGGGCAAGAGCACCCTGGGCCGACTGCTGATGGGTTTCCATCACCCGGACGACGGCCAAGTGCTGCTGGACAACCTCGACCTGCGCCAACTGGACATCGCCGACCTGCGCAGCCAGCTCGGCTACGTCGCCCACGACCTGCCACTGCTGGCCGGCAGCCTGCGTGACAACTTAACCCTCGGCGCCCGCCATATCAGTGATGCGCGCATGCTCGAAGTGGCCGAACTGACGGGCGTCAGCGAACTGGCCCGGCAGCACCCGCAGGGTTTCGACCGACCGGTGGGCGAGCGTGGCCAGTTGCTGTCCGGCGGCCAGCGCCAGGCCGTGCTGCTGGCCCGCGCGCTGCTGCTGGAGCCGCCGATCCTGATCCTCGACGAACCCACCAGCCACATGGACAACAGCAGCGAGGAACAACTGCGCCAGCGCCTGCTCGGCTGGGTGCCGGGCAAGACCTTGCTGCTGGTCACCCACCGCACCTCGATGCTGAGCCTGGTGGACCGGCTGCTGGTACTGGACAACGGCAAGATCCTTGCCGACGGGCCGAAGGATGCGGTCATCGACGCCCTGCGCAAAGGCCGCATCGGCGCAGCGCTCTAGGAGGTTTCCATGCCCATTGGCCACAGCGTGCGCAGCACCCACAGCGGCTCCGACAAGCGCACCGAGCGCGACTACATGCCGGAGCTGGCCAGCGCCACCTTGCAGGATTCACCGCGCCTGTCACGCCTGACCGTGTGGCTGGCGGCGGCGTTGCTGTTGGTAGCCTTGGCCTGGGCCAGCCTGGCGGTGCTCGACGAAGTGACCGTCGGCGAAGGCAAGGCGATCCCGTCAAGCAAGGTGCAGGTGGTGCAGAACCTTGAAGGCGGTATCGTCACCGAGATCTTCGTGCGCGAAGGCCAGATGGTCGACAAAGGCGCCACCCTGCTGCGCCTGGACGACACGCGGTTCAAGTCCAACAAAGGCGAAAGCGAGGCCGATCGCTATGCCCTGACCGCCCAAGTCGAGCGCCTGTCAGCCGAAGCTGAAGGGCGGCCGTTCGTGTTGTCCGACGAAGTGCGCGCCAAGGCGCCGCAGGTGGCTAACGACGAGCTCTCGCTGTACGACTCGCGCCAACGCCGGCTGGCCAGTGAAAAGCAGACCCTCAACGAACAACTGCGGCAGAAGACCCAGGAGCTGGCCGAGTTTCGCTCCAAGGTCGACCAGTACCGCTCGGCAGTAGGCCTGTTGCAGCAGGAGCTGGACATGTCGGCGCCACTGGTGAGCAAGGGTGCCATTTCGCCGGTGGAAATCCTGCGCCTCAAGCAACGCACGGTCGAAGCCCGTGGTCAGCTCAACGCCACGAGCCTGGCCATCCCCCGCGCCGAGGCGGCCGTGGCCGAGATCCGCAGCAAGATCCAGGAGTCCGACGCAAGCTTCCGCTCGGATGCGGCCAAGGAACTCAACGACAAACGCACCGAGCTGTCGAAGATCACCGCCACCAGCATCGCCATCGACGACCGAGTCAACCGCACTACCGTGGTGTCGCCGGTGCGCGGCATCGTCAAGCTGCTGAAGGTCAACACCATTGGCGGTGTGGTGCAGCCAGGCAGCGACCTGGTGGAAATCGTGCCAATCGAAGACAACTTGCTGATCGAGGCCAAGGTGCGGCCGCAGGATGTCGCCTTCCTGCACCCAGGGCAGCCGGCGATGGTCAAGTTCAGTGCCTATGACTACACCATCTATGGTGGGTTGAAGGCCAAGCTTGAGCTGATCAGTGCCGATACCGTGACGGATGAAAAAGGCAATGCGTTCTACCTGATCCAAGTGCGCACCGAGAAGAACCACCTGGGCGGGGATAACAAACCGCTGCTGATCATTCCTGGGATGGTGGCCACGGTGGATATCATCACCGGGCAGAAGAGTGTGCTGGATTACCTGCTAAAGCCGGTGTTGAAAGCCAGGACCGAAGCGTTGCGGGAGCGGTAGCCCGGTACACGCAAAAGCCAGTCTCAGCCTTTACCATGATTACGCTCGAACGTCTCAACCCCCATGGCCCTGATCTGCCCCTCGATCAACGCCTCGAACGGCCGCAGCAACTCATCGAAACACGCCGCCGGCTCCAGCACGTTCAACGCCTGCACCACTGCCTCGATGGTCGACACCGCCCCCGGCTCCGGGGCCTTGCGCAGGCGATAGCGTGAGGGCGCGACCTGCGCCAGTGTCACCCGCGGCAGCGCGTCGAGCAGCGGGTTGAGGTACAGCAGCTTGCGTGCCTTGCGCCAGGTGCCGTCGGGGACGATCAACAGCAACGGCGTGTCGTCCGCTTCGCCATAGGCCGTCAGCACCTGGGCGTCATCGCCCGGGAACAGCAACACGGGGCGATACCCCGGTGCTTCCAGCAACTCACCGAGATCATCGAATACCTCGCCAATGCGCAATTCGGCATTGACCAGGCCAAAGGCGGCCAGGCGGGCGGTATTGAGGGCATGCGAGGTTTCACTGGGGTGCTGCAGCAGGACCACACGGGTGCGGCTGGCAAGCGAGGGGATCAGTGGGCAAAGGCAGTGATCGGGCGGGCGCTGGCAGCGCTCGCAGCGGGGTCTGGACATCGGCTTCTCCTTACCGGGCGCAGTGTGCCACAGCCCTGCGGAAAAGCCCCACATCCTTGTGGGAGAGACTAAAGGTCAGCGGTTGAAACGTTCCGCCAGGCTATGCAGATACTCGGCCATGCGTTCCAGGTCCTGGCTGATTTCCGCCCCCTGCTTGGCCTGCCCCGCCGTCTGGTCGCACAGCTGGGCGATGCGCACGATCTGCTGGTTGATGTCCTCGGCCACATGGCTCTGCTGCTCCGAAGCCGTCGCCATCTGCTGGCTCATGCCGGTGATGCGGCTGACCGCCTGGGCAATCCCGGCCAGCGCCGACTGCACGGCCTCGACGCTGTGCACGCTGTCCCGCGAGATCTGCTCGCCGCGGTTGGCCGTGCTCACCGCCCGCTCTGCCCCTGCCCGCAGGGAGGCGATGATATGGTGGATCTCATCGGTCGATGAACGCGTGCGCTGGGCCAGCGAGCGCACCTCATCGGCGACCACCGCAAAGCCCCTGCCCTGCTCGCCCGCGCGCGCCGCCTCGATCGCCGCGTTAAGCGCCAGCAGGTTGGTCTGTTCGGCAATCGAGGTGATGGTGTCGACCACACTGCCGATCGACTGAGTCTGCTCGGCCAAGGCATTGACTGCCTGGCCGATGTCGCTGACCGCCTCGCTCATGCTGCCCATTGCCCGAAGGCTCTGTTGCGCCAGCTCGCTGCCCTGCTGGGCCAGTTGGTCGGCATCGCCTGCGGCGTGCGCGGTGCTCTGCACGTTGTGCGTCACCTCCTGGATGGTCGCGGCCATCTGCGCGATGGCCGTGGCCGATTGGTCGGTCTCGCTGCGCTGGCGGTCGAGCATCTGCGCCTGGGCATCGGACAGGTCAGCCGATTGCGCCGCCCGCGACTTGACCCCGACACCGGCATCCACCAGGCGGGTCAGTGCGGTTTGCAGGCGCGCCTCTTCGCTGATGATCGCAAGGTCCAGCTGGCCGTGAAGGCCCGGGTTGTCACTGTAGGTCAGGGCCACCAGCGGGCTGGTGAAAGCCTTCGGGTGTTCGGCCAGGGTGCGGCGGATGGCCCGGTTCTGCTGCTGCTCGATGAAGTACCAGGCCACCAGCAGGCTGGCCATCAAGACGCCCAGCGCCGCATAGGGCGGCAGCCACAGGTAGCCGGCCGCCGACAGCAAGCCGGCACCGATCAGCGGCCAGCCATGGCCCAGGCGATGCCCCAGCTGCACCACCACGGGCACGGCCGAGCGGCCGGCACGCAAGCGCGCATACAGCGCTTCGGCGCGGCGGATCTGCTCGCGGCTCGGCACAGAACGCACCGACTCGTAACCGCTGATGCGGCCGTTCTCGTAAATCGCCGTGACGTAAGCACTCACCCAATAGAAGTCACCGTTCTTGGCGCGGTTCTTCACCACGCCCATCCAGGGCTTGCCTTGCTTGATGGTGTCCCACATATGGCCGAATACCGCTGGCGGCATGTCGGGGTGACGCACCAGGTTGTGGGTCTGGCCGACCAGTTCGTCGTAGGTGAACCCACTGATCGCCACGAAGGCGTCGTTGCAGTAGGTGATGCGGCTGTTGAGGTCCGTGGTGGAGATCAGGCGCTGGTCGCCGGAAAACGTTCTTTCGTGCTCAGTGACGGGCAAATTCATGCGCATCTTGGGCGATCCTTGCTTGTATAGATGAAAGGGAAAATCATCAAAGCAAGTAGAGGTTTAGCAGAGCGCAAAAGGCACAGCGGTCAGGTTTTGCAGGAAATTTACTTATCCCGACGGAATGACCGAAACAACGTGTGCATCAGCCGGTGTTGAGCTGGCTCTTGAGCAAATCGCGGAAGGTCTGAATCAAGGGTTCGCGGCTCCGGCCACGGCGGATGATCAGCGAGAATGGCGCCTGATAGCCGAAGGTCGCTGGCGATAGCACGCGCAAATCGCCTTTGTCGACCCAGGCTTGGGCATAGTGCTCAGGCAGGTAGCCAATGTAGGCGCCAGACAAGATCAGAATCAGCTGCGCCTCCATGCTTTCGACCGTCGCCGCGCTGTGTTTGAAGCCATGCCGGGCCAACTCCGACTGGCTCCAATAGCCGCGCCCGACCATGCGCTGCTGGGTCACCACCGGCTCGGGGATACGCCGTTCGGCGTACAACGGGTGGCGGCTGCTGCAGTACAGCCAGTGCTGCTCGCGGTACAGCGGCTGGTAGAGCAAGCCACTCATGCGCGAGGAAAACGCCCCGATGGCCAAGTCCAGGCGATTGTCCTGCACACCCAACTGCAGCTCATAAGGGCTGGACACCGACAAGTGCAGGTGCACCGCCGGGTGCTCCTGGCTGTAGGCGCCGATGGCCTCGGCCAGGGGCAGCGCGCGGTCGCCGACGGTGGAATCGATCACGCCAAGGTTAAGCGTGCCGCGCAGCTCGCCCTTGAGCGCGGCGGCGTATTGCTCGAAGCCATCCAGTTCGGCCAGCAGGCGCAAGGTCTCCTGGTGGAACAACTCGCCTTTGCTGGTCAGGCTGAAACCGCCACGCCCACGGTGGCACAGCACGATGCCCAGGGCGCCTTCGAGCTGGCTCATGTAGGTACTGATGGCCGAGGTCGACAGGTTGAGCTCGCGCTGGGCGTTGGCGAAGCCCTGGTGGCGCACCACGCTGATGAAGATGCGCAGCAGTTTCAGGTCGGGCAAGGTCGAGGCCATGGTGCAACGGTTCCGCAGTGTCGTTGGCGCGCAGTCTAACCGCTCCGGCGGTATTCAGTTTAGAAAATCCTGAAGTAAGTATTTGCCGGTAGCGATTTTTCTCACGCACTACCTTCCAGCAGACTTGGCCGAAATGTCCCTGCCCGCCGGCATGACCCCACTCAAAGGCGCGCGGCGGCACAGGTTCGAACAAACAAAACAATCGACCGACTGATGAGGCCCACCGTGGACAAAGTTCTCCATCAACCACTGGGCGGCAACGAAATGCCGCGTTTCGGCGGCATCGCCACCATGCTTCGCCTGCCCCACCTGCAAAGCGCCCAAGGCCTGGACGCCGCGTTCATCGGCGTGCCCCTGGACATCGGCACCTCGCTGCGCTCCGGCACCCGCTTCGGCCCACGCCAGATCCGCGCCGAATCGGTAATGATCCGCCCGTACAACATGGCCACCGGTGCCGCCCCGTTCGACTCGCTGTCGGTGGCCGACATCGGCGACGTGGCGATCAACACCTTCAACCTGCTCGATGCCGTGCGCATCATCGAAGAAGCCTACGACGAGATCGTCGAGCACAATGTCATCCCGATGACCCTGGGCGGCGATCACACCATCACCCTGCCGATCCTGCGTGCCCTGCACAAGAAGCACGGCAAGATCGGCCTGGTGCACATCGATGCCCACGCCGACGTCAACGACCACATGTTCGGCGAGAAAATCGCCCACGGCACCACCTTCCGCCGCGCCGTGGAAGAAGGCCTGCTCGATTGCGACCGCGTGGTGCAGATCGGCCTGCGCGCCCAGGGCTACACCGCCGACGATTTCAACTGGAGCCGCCGCCAGGGCTTTCGTGTAGTGCAGGCCGAAGAGTGCTGGCACAAATCGCTGGAACCGCTGATGGCCGAAGTGCGCGAAAAAGTCGGCGGCGGCCCGGTGTACCTGTCGTTCGACATCGACGGTATCGACCCGGCCTGGGCCCCAGGCACCGGCACCCCGGAAATCGGCGGCTTGACCACCATCCAGGCGATGGAGATCATTCGCGGCTGCCACGGCCTGGACCTGATCGGCTGTGACCTGGTTGAAGTCTCCCCGCCTTACGACACCACCGGCAACACCTCGCTGCTCGGTGCCAACCTGCTGTTCGAGATGCTTTGCGTACTGCCGGGCGTCGTGCGTCGCTGATACCCGCAGATACCGCTGAACCCCGGCAGGAGCCATGAGGGAGGGCCACTGAGGCCCGCCAACACAAGACAAGACCGCCGGGCGCCGTGAACACGCCTGCGCGGTCGATCTCGCCATAATAAAGATAATCGGGAGAACCCCAATGGCCTTGGACATCATTGTTGTAATGATCTATACCGCCGGCATGCTCGGGCTGGGCTGGTATGGCATGCGGCGTGCGAAAACCCACGAAGACTACCTGGTGGCCGGGCGCAACCTGGGCCCCACACTGTACATGGGCACCATGGCCACCACCGTGCTGGGCGGTGCCTCTACCGTCGGCACCGTGCGCCTGGGTTACGTCCACGGCATCTCCGGCTTCTGGCTGTGCGCAGCCCTGGGCCTGGGCATCATCGCCCTGAACCTGTTCCTCGCCAAACCCCTGCTGCGCCTGAAGATCTTCACCGTGACCCAGGTGCTGGAGCGTCGCTACAACCCCATGGCCCGCCAGGCCAGTGCCGCAATCATGCTGGCATACGCACTGATGATCGGTGTTACCTCGACCCTTGCCATGGCGACAGTGCTGCAGGTGCTGCTCGACTTGCCGTTCTGGATGTCGCTGCTGCTCGGCGGCGGTGTGGTGGTGGTGTATTCGACCATCGGCGGCATGTGGTCGCTGACTCTCACCGACATCGTACAGTTCGTGATCAAGACGGTGGGCCTGATGTTCATCCTGCTGCCGGTGTGCCTGTACAACGCGGGCGGCTGGGACACTTTGGTCGCCAAGCTGCCGGCGGCCAGCTTCAGCTGGACCACCATTGGCTGGGACACCATCATCACCTACTTCCTGATCTACTTCTTCGGCATCCTGATTGGCCAGGACATCTGGCAGCGAGTGTTCACCGCCCGTGACGAGAAGGTCTGCCAGCGCGCCGGTACCACCGCCGGTGTGTACTGCGTGCTGTACGGCCTGGCCTGTGCCCTGATCGGCATGGCCGCGCACGTGCTGATGCCGGACCTGGCCAACCCGAACAACGCGTTCGCCGAGATGATCAAGAGCCAGTTGCCTGATGGTATCCGTGGCCTGCTGATGGCTGCCGCGCTGGCGGCGATGATGTCGACCGCCAGTGCCGGCCTGCTGGCCGCGTCCACCACCATCACCGAAGACCTGCTGCCCAAGTTGCGTGGCGGCAAGCAGTCGAGCCTGGGCGTCAGCCGCTTGTTCACCCTGCTCACTGGCTTGGTGGTGTTGGGCATCGCCCTGGCAGTGAACGATGTGATCAGCGCCCTGACCTTGGCCTACAACCTGCTGGTCGGTGGCATGCTGGTGCCGCTGATCGGGGCGATTTTCTGGAAGCGTGCGACCACCGCAGGGGCTATCGCCAGCATGTCACTGGGCTTTGCCACCGCGCTGCTGTTCATGTTCAAGGATGGGCTGGATGCCAATACGCCGATCTACTACAGCCTGGCGGTTGGGCTGGTGAGCTTTGTGCTGGTCAGCCTGCTGTCGCGCAAGACAGTGGGTGTCGCCAAGCTGGCGTGACCCAAAGGTTGCCCTTACCGGCCCCACTCGCCGGTAAAGGCAACACAAAAAACCCGAAGAATCAAAAAGGCCGCAGCATCATCACTGATGCAGCGGCCTTTGGGTTTTCAGCGGCGACGCGGCTGGCGCCGGCGCTGCTCTTCATCAGTCGGGATCGGCACCGGCTGCAAGGGTGGTGGGATCAGCCCCAAGGCGACAGCCAAGTCGTGGAGCCAGTTGAACATTTGGTTTTTCATAGTGCCCCCTTGACGGGTCAGCCTCACGGTCATCAATCCTGCGATGTTTCATACAGATCATAGTCCGATGTCCCATCTTACGCATGCTCTTGTACGTTGAGATATGGGCGAGTTTGACTCGGATCAAGCGGAAACGCCCCATTCCGACGACTGGTTAATCGTTTCGCTTTGTTGCAAGTCAACCCACGCCTGCAAATTCGCCCCGCGCATCCCCTGCCGCCACATCAGCCAGGTAACGGCTTGATCGAACGGCGCCTGCAGCCGATGCGCCCGCACCCGGTCACGCCCAGGCAGGCTGTCGAGCATCGATTGCGCCATGAGCGCCACACCGGCACCGGCAATCACGCAGGCCAGCATGCTCTGGTACGACTCGATCTCCATCACCCGCCCCATCGGCGTGTGCGCATGGGCATACCAGGCTTCCAGGCGCATGCGGTAGGAGCAGCCCTGGCGGAAGGTGAACACGGCCTTGCCTGCGACGTCCCTGGCGTTGTGCACCGTTGGGTGTTCGGGGCTGGTGACGAGCACCAGTTCCTCTTCGCACAGGGGCACGCCATCCAGCCCGGCAAGGCTCGGCGGGCCGTCCACCAGGGCGGCATCCAGGCGGTGGCTGAGTAACCCTTCGAGCAGCTCGCCACTGGGGGCTGCCTGCACCTGGATATTCACCGCCGGATACGCCTGGTGGTAACGCGCCAGCAACGCCGGCAAGTGGATCGCGGCGGTGCTGTACATGGTGCCCAGCACAAAATCACCGGCCGGCTGGCCACCCTGCACCGCCGCCATGGCTTCATCACGCAGCGCCGCCAGCCGGTTGGCGTAATCCAGCAGTACCTTGCCGGCAGGTGACAACTGCAGGCGCTGGCGCTCGCGCAGGAACAGTTCGACGCCCAGCTGATCTTCGAGCTGGCGCAGGCGCGTGGACAGGTTGGACGGCACCCGATGCAAGCGCTCGGCGGCACGCGTGATCGAACCCTCTTCAGCGACGGCCTGGAAAATGCGCAGCTGGCTGAACTCCATGAGATTCTCCAAAACAGAACAACTTGATCATCATTATTCAATTTTATTGAAAGTAAAAGCTCCCTAACCTACCACCCATCGTTTACAGCCGTGCAGGAGAGTCCCTATGTCGCCCTTCGTACAACTGCTGGCCAGCGCCGTGGCCCTGATGATGGCCATGGGGATAGGCCGCTTCGCCCTCACACCGCAGCTGCCGCAGCTGATTGCCGAAGGCCAGTTCGACCTGACGGTCGCCGGCCTGGTCGCGGCTGCCAACTACCTGGGTTACTTCCTGGGTGCGGCGGACGCCATGTTCGCCCGCAAGCCGGCCCAGGTCAGGCTGCGCCTGCATGGCGGCCTGTGGCTTTGCGTCGTGCTGACCCTGGCCTCATGGGCCGCGGATGGCTTTTGGAGCCACCTGCTGCTGCGCTTCGGCACCGGCGTGGCCAGTGCGTGGGTGCTGGTGATGATCACCAGCCTCAGCCAGCAGCTGGCCAACGCACACAACCGTCAGCGCCTGGGCGCCTTGGTGTTCGCAGGCCCCGGCCTGGGCATTGCACTCACCGGTCTGCTGGCGTTGGGTGCGCACCTGATGGGGCTGAGCTCGGGGGGGCTGTGGCTGGTATATGCCGTTGCGGCGTTCGTGATGTTGCTGGCGGTGCGTCCTTGGCTGCCGCGCGCCTTGGAACCCGCTGCAGTGCCTGGCACGGCGCCGCAAGGGGCAACGCGCAGCGTTGGTATTGGCCGCCTTGGCCTGGTGTATGCCTTGTATGGTGTGGGTTACATCCTGCCAGCCACGTTCCTGTCGCAAATGGCCAACCAACAGTTCCAGGGCAACTGGATGGCCGACCTGTTCTGGCCAGCGTTTGGTGTGGCGGCAGCGCTGGGTGTGGTGCTGGTAAGTGTGCGACGCGCCGGCCGTACTTCGGCCTGGCTGACCGTGACCTTGTGGCTGCAAGGCCTTGGCGTGCTGGCCTGCCTGATGGGTGGTGGCCTTGGCCTCGCCTTGGGCGTAGTGCTCTGCGGTACGCCGTTCCTGGCTTGCATGCAGCTGGTGATGCAACGCTCGCGGGAGCTGGCGCCACATGCCACGCAGCGCAATGCCGGGCTGCTGACTGCGTGCTTTGCGCTGGGGCAATTGAGTGGGCCGTTGCTGGCAGCGTTGAGCAACCACTACAGCGGAAGCCTGCAGCCGGCGCTGGTACTGGCTGCTGCTGGGTTGGGGCTGGCGGGGGTGTTGGTGCTGACCGGCACCCGGAACCACCAGAGCTGCCAAATTGCAGGGCGGGTTGCCTGATGAATCAAGGCTGAACAGTACCGGTCCTATCGCCGGCAAGCCGGCTCCCACCTGTGCTGCGCAGGACTTGAATGCTGTGCTGTACCTATGGGAGCCGGCTTGCCGGCGAAGGGCCAGTAACGGTAACGCCTATCCCACAAACTTGCGCAGGTGTTGCTTCACCCAAGGTTCCGCACTGACCAGCACCACCCCGAGCAAAACCATCACGGCTCCCAGCACAAAATTCATGCTCAGCGGTTCATCCAGCAGCAGCACACCAAAGGTTACCCCGAACAACGGGGTAATGAACGAAAACACCGCCAGGTTCGAGGCCAGGTACTTGCGCAGCAACCAGAACCACGTCAGGTAGCTGACAAACGACACCACGATGCCCTGGAACAGCACACTGCCGATCGCCAACGGCGTCCATGTCACTTCACCGATCTGCCCGCTGAGCAAGGCGATCAGCAGTAACCCGACAAAGCCCACTGCCAGCTGATAGAACAAGGTCAACGTCGCCGGCGCCTCGGACAAGCGCGAGCCACGCACCACCACCGTGGTCGCGCCCCAGGCAAGCCCCGCCAGAACGCCCAGGGCATCGCCCAGGAGCATGCGGCCGTCCATCTCTTCAAACGACATCCCGCCGGCAAACGCCGTGGCGATCCCGCCAAACGCCAGCAGGATACCCAACCATTGCAGCAAGCGCAGTCGTTCACTGGGCAACATGACGTGCAGCCCAAGCGCGGTGAATACCGGTGCGGTATAGAGGAACACCGACATGTGCGCCGCTGAGGTCAGCTTCAACCCCTCGGCGATGAACAGGAACTCGAGGCCAAACAAGCCACCCGCCAGTAGCCCGCCGCGCCAAGTGCTGCCCACCTGCCCCCAGCCGCCACGCCAACAGATCAACAAACCCACCAGCACGGCAGCCAGGCAATTACGCAGCGCCGCCTGCATCACCGGGGCGATATCCACGGCGGCACTCTTGATCAATACCTGTTGGCAACCCCAGATCAGGCACAGCCCCAGCATCACCTGGAAGGCAAAGGCGTCGGGGTTCTTGCGGGCCGCGCTCATGGGCGGCCCTCCTGGGTGATCGATGGCATGGGCAAGGCTCGGCAGTGTTCAATAGAACACCGATTATCGGGTTTCCCAGGCCGACCTTGCCAGCCTCAAAACGACCTCAAGCGATCTGCGCTTTTGCAGACACATGCTCAAAAGTGGTTTCGTCCAGCGCATCTTCCTGGTCGTCGAGCACCTGGCGGGGGTGCTCGAAGCCCGGGATGCTGCTGTCGATCAGGCTCAACAGCCGCGAACCCCGCTCGGTGAGCACGAAATTCTCGCCATTGCCGCCATCCTCCGACGGCCGACTCTCGATGAAGCCGCGCTCGAACAACAGCTTCTCGTATTCGCAGGCGCGAGTTTTGAGATGATCGACATCCCCCACTGGCTGGCCCTCTGCGGCCATCGCCGCAGCATGCTGCTCGGCGTAGGGGCGTGGCGTGAAGCTATGACCGGCGCCGTTCTGCACCTCGTGCAGCAAACGCTCGATCAGGTCCCAGTCGTAAGTAGTGGTCATGGTTCTGGCCTCTTGCTGTGGACGCATGGAGTACACAGGTTGGGACCGGTGGGCGTTAGGGAGCGTTCAAAATGATCTCAGCGCTGGCGTTGCTGAGCGTGCATGTATTGACGCAACAGCTGATTGATCCGTCTCTGATAAGTCCCATCCTGGCCCTTGAACCGGGTCAGGACAACAAACGCCTGCCTCGCCGGGACACGCAGATCGGCTTGCTGGGTCCGCCGGTCACAATCGCTGAACTTCCAGGCTCGGCGCTATCTCCATCAATCATGACCCATGCCAGAGGTATATAAGGATGAAACCGCTGCTGCGCATCGCCTGTGCGACCGCCTTGTTCTGCGCCCTGCCCGCCTGGGCCTGCACGCCGGAAGAAGCGACCCAGAAACGTGAAGAATTGGCTGGGTTGGTGAGCCAGCTGACCGAACAGAACCCGCAGAAGGCCAAAGAGATCAATGATGAGCTCCAGGGTATGGAGCTGGGGACGGCGAGCAAGGACTTGCCCGACAAGTGTCAGCTGATCGACAAGCGGATCAAGGAGCTGAAGGTGGCAGAGAAAAAGGCTGAATAGTGAATATTTTTGCTGGCCTCTTCGCGGCACAAGCCCGCGAAGAGGCCGGTAGGGCTGATTACTCGGCCGCCGGTTTGCGCTTTTTCAACGGCGCCAGGCCATCGGAGCTGGTCAGCGGCGCATTGGCCCTCGGCTTGGCAGTAGGCTTGCGCTTGGCGGCGGCTTTCTTGTCGCCGGTCTTCTTCTCGGTCTTTTTCTTCTTGGTGCCCGCAGCCTTGCCCGATGCCTTGACCTTCTTCGGCCCGTTGTAAGTGCCCTTCACTTCCTTGATCACACGGCGCTCGAACTGCTGCTTGAGGTAGCGTTCGATGCTGGACATCAGGTTCCAGTCATTGTGGGTGATCAGCGAGATCGCCAGGCCTTCGCCGCCGGCACGGCCGGTACGGCCGATACGGTGTACATACTCATCGCCGCTGCGCGGCATGTCGAAGTTGATCACCAGGTCCAGGCCGTCGATGTCCAGGCCACGGGCCGCGACGTCGGTTGCCACCAGCACCTTCGAGCTGCCTTGCTTGAAGCGCTCGATGGCCAGCTTGCGGTCTTTCTGGTCCTTTTCGCCGTGCAGCACGAACGCTTTCACGTCCTTGGCCACCAGGTGGCCGTAGATGCGGTCGGCGAGCACGCGGGTGTTGGTGAAGATGATCGCCTTGTCGAAGGTTTCGTTGGCCAGCAGCCACTGCACGATCGCTTCTTTGTGCTGGTCGTGGTCAGCGGTGATGACCTGTTGGCGGGTGCCTTCGGCCAGCTGCGAGACACTGTTGAGCATCAGGTGCTCGGGGTCATTCAGCACCTTGCCGATGATGTCGCGCAGGGCCGCGCCACCGGTGGTGGCGGAGAACAGCAGAGTCTGCTCGCGGTTCTCGCACTCCTTGCACAGGCGCTCCATGTCTTCGGCAAAGCCCATGTCGAGCATGCGGTCGGCTTCGTCGAGGATCATCACCTGCACGTGGGACAGGTCGAGGTTGCCGGCATTGAGCTGTTCGAGCAGGCGGCCCGGGGTGCCGATCAGCACGTCCGGCACCTTGCGCAGCATGGCGGCCTGCTCCTTGAAGTCTTCACCACCGGTGACCAGGCCCGCCTTGATGTAGGTGAACTGCGAGAACAGCTGCACTTGCTTGAGGGTCTGCTGGGCCAGCTCGCGGGTCGGCAGCAGGATCAGCGCGCGAATCTCGACACGCCCGCCCTTCAGGTCGACCAGGCGGTTGAGCAGCGGCAGGACGAAGGCCGCGGTCTTGCCGCTGCCGGTCTGCGCGGTCACGCGCAGGTCACGCCCTTGCAGGGCCAGGGGGATGGCCGCGGCCTGCACCGGGGTCGGCTCGACGAATTTAAGCTCGGCCACGGCTTTAAGCAGGCGTTCATGCAGGGCGAATTGGGAGAACACGGAGGTAACCTCAGGCAAGTGCGGGAAATTCAGTTGCATAGGGTAACGTTTTCTGCAGCCGGAGCCGAATTTCTTTTGGCAACTTTGTTGCCATCCGCGCTCTAATGGGCCTTCGTTTCCCAAGCAAAGACCGCTTTGAAGCTCATGGATATGCAAAAAATCTGGCGTGACAGCCTCGACCTGTGGGGCACCCTCGACCAACACCCGATGCTCCACGCCGCCATCGGCCTCGCCGTGCTGCTGCTGATTTCCCTGGTCATCGGGCGCCTGGCGCGCTTTCTGGTGCTGCACGCCACCCGCCTGCTGGCGCGCCAGCAGGCGCTCAAATGGCTCGACGACCTGCGCCACAACAAGGTGTTCCACCGCCTGGCACAGACCACGCCGTCGCTGGTCATCCAGTTCGGCCTGAAACTGGTGCCGGAGCTGTCCGACACCGCACAGCACTTCCTCGGCAATGTCGCGCTGGCCTTTACCCTGCTGTTCATGACCCTGGCGCTGTCGTGCCTGCTCGATGGCTTGCTGGATATCTACGCGCGCACCGAGCACGCCCGCACCCGCTCGATCAAAGGCTACGTGCAACTGGCCAAGATGATGCTGTGGATCTTCGCCTCCATCGTCATCGTCGCCACCCTGATCGACCGCTCGCCGCTGTTACTGCTGTCGGGCCTGGGTGCGATGTCGGCGGTGCTGCTGTTGGTGTACAAGGACACCCTGCTGTCATTCGTCGCCAGCGTACAACTCACCAGCAACGACATGCTGCACGTCGGCGACTGGATCGAGATGCCCCAGGTCGGTGCCGACGGCGATGTGGTGGACATCACCCTGCACACGGTCAAGGTGCAGAACTTCGACAAGACCATCGTCTCCATCCCCACCTGGCGCCTGATGAGCGAGTCGTTCCGCAACTACCGCGGCATGCAGCAATCGGGCGGGCGACGGATCAAGCGCAGCCTGTTCATCGATGCGGCGGGGGTGCGGTTTCTGACCCGAGAGGAAGAACAGCGCCTGAGCCAGGTCAAGCTGCTGGGCGACTACCTGGCCGGCAAGCGCCAGGAACTGCAGGCCTGGAACGAGGCGCTGGGCCCGGTGGCGGAGCTTTCGGCCAACCGCCGCAAGCTGACCAACATCGGCACCTTCCGCGCCTTTGCCCTGGCCTACCTGAGAAACCACCCCAATGTGCACCAGAACATGACCTGCATGGTCCGGCAGATGCAGACCGGCGCCGAGGGCGTGCCGCTGGAGATCTACTGCTTCACCACCACCACGGTGTGGGCGGAGTACGAGCGGATTCAGGGGGATATCTTCGACTACCTGCTGGCGGTGTTGCCGGAGTTTGGGTTGAGCCTGTATCAGCAGCCGAGCGGCAATGACATGCGAGTGGGCCTGGCGGGGCGCGCGACCCCAGAGCCGGTACCACATCGTTTGGAAGAGCTGAGCGAAGCTTGAGAGTGCCGGGGCCGCTTTGCGGCCCCTACAGATCACCCCGCGTAACCCAGCAAGTACAACAACCCGGTCAAGGTCACCAGCGAAGCCACTGTCGAGAGCAGGATGGTGCGCGAGATCAGCCCCGCCTCCCGGTTGTAATACTCCGCCAGCATGAACGGCCCGGTCCCGGTCGGTAGCGCTGCCAGCAGTACCGCAGACGCCGCCCACAGGGTCGGCAGGCTGAATACCTTGAACGCCAACACCCAGGTCAACGCCGGTTGCCCCACCAGCTTCAACGCCACCAGCGGCCACGGGCTGGCCTGAACGGCGGTTCGCTTCTCTGCAAGAAACGCCCCCAGCGACACCAACGCACACGGCGTGGTGGCCAGGGCCAGCATGTCGAGCAGGTGCATCACCGGTTCCGCCAGGCCCAACCCGGACATGGCCCAGGCGGCGCCTAAAAGCGGCGATATCACCAGCGGGTTCTTCGCCAGCGCCTTGCTCACCACCCACATCGCGCGGCCGATCTGACGCTCCTCCTGCAGGCCGATCTCGATCAGCGTCAGTGAAATGGCGAAAACCAGGCAGACCACGATCAGCGACGAAATCAGCGCCGGCTGCAGCCCTGGCTGACCGAACAGCAGCAGGCACAGCGGGATACCGATATAGCCCGTGTTGGCGTACCCCGCGCTGAGCCCATCGATACTTGCCGCGACCAGCCCATGACCGCTGTACAGGCGCCAGCTTAGCGTCACCACGAACATCGCCAGCGCCCCTGCGCCAAACGCCACAATGAAGCCCGGGTGCCAGACCTCGCTCCAGGTCGCAGTGGCCGTGACCTTGAACAGCAACGCCGGCAGGCACAGCCAGACCACCATCTTGTTGATTTCGGCAGCGGCCTTGTCGCCGAGCTTGTTGGTCCGGCGGCACAGGTAACCGACCAGGATCAGGGCAAAGATCGGCGCGACGATGACGAAGATGGTATGCATATCAAGCCTTGCCGGTCAGTGGTGCTTCGGCGCGGTTGCCCAGGCGGCTGAGCCATACTGAGCCCAGGATGATTGCACCACCGATGAAGAGCCGCCCCAGTGGCTCGTGCTGGTTCCAGATCAGCAGGTTGAGCAGCAGCCCCACCGGCACATGGAGGTTGTTCATCACCGCCAGCGTGCCACCGGAAACCAGGCACGCGCCCTTGTTCCACCAGTACAGGCCCAGCGCCGTAGGGCACAGCCCGAGGAACAGCAGCACCAGCCATTGCACCTCGGTACTCGGCAGGTGCTGGGCATTGCCGAACAGCAGGAAGGCCGGCAGCACGACGATCAACGCGCCCAGGTAGAAGTAGCCGAAGCGCTTGTAGTGCGGCAGGTCACTGGGGTGTCGGGCGACCAGGTGGCGGTACAGCACCTGGCCGGCAGCGTAGGTGAAGTTGGCCAGCTGCAGCAGCAGGAAACCGATGAAGAAGTCGCCACTGATACTGTCGAAGCGGATCACCGCCGCGCCGGCGACCGCGACCAGGGCGGCGAGCAAGGCCCACGGGTTGAAGCGCCGGTTCAGGGCATCTTCGATCAGGGTCACGTGCAGCGGCGTGAGGATGGTGAACAGCAGCACCTCAGGCACCGTCAGCACGCGGAAGCTCAAGTAAAGGCAGACGTAGGTGATGCCGTACTGCAGCGCGCCGATCAGCAGCATCGAGCGCAAGAAACGCGGCTCGACCTGGCGCCAGCGGGTCAGCGGCAAGAACACCAGGCCCGCCAGCAGCACCCGCGCCAACACGGCAAAGTAGCTGTCGACATGCCCGGCCAGGTATTCACCGATCAAGCTGAAGGAAAACGCCTGGATCAGCGCGACGATTATCAGGTAGCCCATGGTTGCCTCTCGTGAATCAAGGCGGCGACCTTAGCGGGTTGCGGCGGATGAGTTCAACCATGAGGAATGTGGGGAGTACGACGGGCAGAAAAACAAAAAGCCCCCGAACTTTTCAGCTCGGGGGCTCTTCGCAGAATGTGGCGGTGAAGAAGGGATTTGAACCCTTGATACGATTTCTCGTATACACACTTTCCAGGCGTGCTCCTTCGACCACTCGGACACTTCACCGTTTTCTCTTCAAGGCATTCACCCTGTCGAGGCGCGCTAATTTAGTGGAAGAGCTTTACCTTGGCAAGCATTTTTTTCAGTTTTTTCATGCATTTAAGCCAAACCGATAAAAACCCGAGGTTGTCAGGGCAATGCTGCCAATCTCGCCTGCGCTTTTACGGGCTGGCAACGCTCTACCCCGGTGCGCCAAGGCGTTCAGCCCTGCTACTGACTGGCCAGTCAGCCTTGCTGCTTTACCTGGCCTACGGCGCTGGGTAACGTCATCGTCACGCCACCTAAAGGACTCTGCCATGAGCGAGCTGATTACCTACCATGCCGAAGACGGCATCGCCACCCTGACCCTGAACAACGGCAAGGTCAACGCCATCTCGCCGGATGTCATCGACGCGTTCAATGCCGCCCTCGATCGCGCCAAGGACGAACGGGCCGTAGTGATCATCACTGGCCAGCCGGGCATCCTGTCCGGCGGCTACGACCTTAAAGTGATGACGGCCGGGCCGAAGGAAGCAGTTAGCCTGGTCACCGCCGGTTCCACCCTGGCCCGTCGGCTGCTTTCGCACCCGTTTCCGGTGATTGTCGCCTGCCCGGGCAACGCGGTGGCCAAAGGGGCCTTCCTGTTGTTGTCGGCCGACTACCGTATAGGTGTCGAAGGGCCTTACAAGATCTGCCTGAACGAAGTCCAGATCGGCATGACCATGCACCATGCCGGTATCGAACTGGCCCGCGACCGCCTGAGCCGCGCGGCCTTCCAGCGCTCGGTGAACAACGCCGAGATCTTTGACCCGCAGGGTGCGGTAGAGGCGGGCTTCCTCGACAAGGTGGTACCGGCCGAGCAACTGCAGGACACCGCCCTGGCTGCGGCGCGTGAACTGAAGAAGCTGAACATGCTGGCGCACAAGAACACCAAGTTGAAAGTGCGCAAAGGGCTGCTGGATTTGCTGGACAAGGCCATCGAGCTGGATCAGGAGCCTATGGGCTGACGGTACCGGCCCCATCGCCGGCAAGCCAGCTCCTACAGGAATAGCGTGCTTCGGCCTTAATGCGGCCGGCTTGCCGGCGATAGCGCCATCAGCCACAACACCAGGGTTTGCCCAACACAGTGCACAACCGTACACTGCACCGCGACCGTCTGGTGTGAGTCATACCATGCTTTACTGCCTTCGCATGCTCCTGCTGGGGCTGCACTTCCTGCTGGTTGGGGTCATTGGCCTGCTCATCGGGCTGCTGCGCCCGTTCAACCGTGACAACAGCCGCCTCTTCGCCCGCCTCTACAGCCTGCCAGCAACCTGGCTGATGCGCATCAAGGTCAAGGCCGAGGTCGGCCCGCTGTGGGACCAGCCGCCCGGCTGCGTGATCGTCGCCAACCACCAGTCCAACTTCGATCTGTTCATCCTCGGCCACGTGGTGCCGCAACGTACGGTCGCCATCGGCAAGAAAAGCCTCGGCTGGATCCCACTGTTCGGGCAGCTGTTCTGGCTGGGCGGCAATGTGCTGATCGACCGCAAGAACGCCTACCAGGCGCGCAGGGCGATGCAGGTGACTACCCGCATCCTGCGCGACGACACCTCGATCTGGATCTTCCCCGAGGGCACGCGCAACCCCGAACAACAGTTGCTGGCGTTCAAGAAGGGGGCCTTCCACATGGCCATCGACGCAGGCGTGCCGATCGTACCGGTGTGCGTCAGCCGCTATGCCCGGCGCCTGAGCCTGAACCGCTGGCGCCAGCGCACGGTGGTGGTGCGTTCGCTGCCCCCAATCGCTACAGCCGGGCTTACCCAGCAAGACCTGCCGGCGTTGATCGAGCAGTGCCGCGGGCAGATGCAACAGTGCATCGACCGCATGGAAGGTGAGTTGCCTCAGCCGTAGGTTGCCCTCCTACGCTATACAGCCCAAGCTGTAACCCGTGTTCAACCGGACAAGTGGATTACCATGGGTCGAGTCGTGGCATCGGCGGTGTACAGCGCCGGCAGAAAGGTCACCAACATCAGCATTGACGAAGGCAGCGAGTGGGCGCAAAAGCCGGGGCATTTCGTCTGGATCGGCCTGGAAGAGCCCAACGCCGAAGAACTGGCCAACCTGCAGCGCCAGTTCAACCTGCACGAACTGGCCATCGAGGACGCCCTGGAGAAGCACAGCCGGCCGAAGCTTGAAACCTTCGGTGATGCGCTATTCATCGTCACCTACTCGCCCGTGCGCCATGAGGGCAAGCTGGAATTCATCGAGACGCACATCTTCGCCGGCAATGGCTACATCATCACCTGCCGCAATGGCCACTCGAAATCCTACGCCCTGGTGCGCCAGCGCTGCGAAGCGCGGCCGCTGCTGCTGGAACACGGCGAAGACTTCGTGCTGTATGCCTTGCTCGACTTCGTTACGGAAAATTACCAGCCCGTCAGCGAAGCCATACATGGCGAGATCGAAGAGCTGGAACAGAGCGTACTCAGCGGCTCGCTGCTCGAAGAGGACATTCGTCGCCTGCACGGCCTGCGCCGCGACATCCTGCGCCTGCGCCGCTATGTGGCACCGATGGTGGAGGTGAGCGAGGAGCTGCAGCGCCTGAGCTTCCCGTTCATCGACAAGAACATGCGCCCGTACTTTCGCGACGTGCAGATCCACGTGACGCGGCAGATGGAAGACTTGTCCGGGATCCGCGACATTGCCAGCCAGACCATCGAGATCGGCATGTTGCTGGAGTCTTCCCGGCAAAGCCTGGTGCAGCGCAAGTTTGCAGCGTGGGCGGCGATCCTGGCCTTCCCTACGGCAATTGCGGGGATTTACGGGATGAACTTCCAGAACATGCCTGAGCTGAGCTGGCACTACGGCTACTTCGCGGTGCTGGGGGTGATTGGGCTGGGCTGTGCGGGGTTGTTCGCGAGCTTCAAGAAATCGGGCTGGCTGTAGCGTGTCGGGGCCGCGCTGCGGCCCTTTCGCGACGCGAGGCCGCCCCTGCAGGAGCGCCTCTGTCAGCAGGCTGCAACGCGGCCCATCAGGCTCAGGCAGCGCTACCGTTCGACTTGGCCGGTTGCTGCACGAAACGCATCATCCACTCCCCGACCAGGTCGCCCTGATGCTCGGTGGCCAGGCTCGCCACTGCCTTGTGGTAAACCTCATCCCCCAGGTACTCCTGGCGCGCATCGAGCAGTGCCCGCGAGTAATCATGGACGAACTCTGGGTGGCCCTGGAAGCACAGCACCTGGTCACGAATGTGGTAGGCCGCATTCGGGCAGAAATCACTCGAGGCAATCACCGTGGCGCCTTCCGGCAGCTCGGTCACTTGGTCCTGATGGCTGATCAGCAGAGTCAGCTCGGAAACCTCCGGGTCCATCCAGGGGGCATGCGCCGCCAGTGAATAGCGGTGAATGCCTACCCCCCAGCCCTTGTCGGCGCGCTCGGCCTTGCCACCCAGCGTCAACGCCAGCAACTGATGACCAAAACAGACGCCCAACAGTTTCTCGCCACGCTCGTAGAGCTTTAGCAGGTAGGCCTTGAGGGTCTGGATCCACGCGTCTGTGCCAAACGAATCAGCCTTGCTACCGGTTACCAGGTAGGCGTCAAAGCGTTCGTCATCGGCGGGATAGTCGCCGTTCATCACGTTGTACACACAAAACTCGGCTGCGATCGGCTGCCGCGAGAAGAGCTGCTCGAACATCCTTCCGTAGCCCTGGTACTGCGCGGTCAACTCCGGTCGCAGGACATCGGTTTCAAGGATGCAGATGCGTAACGACATAGGGATAGTCCTGAACGACATGAGTGGGAATCTGCTGTAGAGACTGACGCGAAAGACCCGTACAAGCAAGTAGGCTGCACTGACGAACGGTCACATTTTGTCTAGTTGTGACGGGGGTATCCGCAGCCGTCTAGCCAGAGCGTGTCAGCGAGCTGGCCCATGGCCTCATAGCAGATGGTGATTGTCTATCACTGTTGTTAGAACAAAGCGTTCTGAAACATGGATAACGTTCGCCCTACTGTTGGTTGTATATCGATTTGAAGAGGTAAGCAGTACGGGCGTGAATCACGCCACGGTGATCGACCCGAAGCGCGACAGGGAAGCCAACGGGTATTCAGGAATAACAACAAGAAGGCGGTCCGCCATGTTCAGACAATCGAAACTTCGCCAAGCTGGGCTCATTTTATTTGCCACGACCTTGCTGCTGATCCTGCCAAACCTCACACGTTTGTTCGGATGACGGTGGCTGTGGCCTTTACGGGCATTGCACAGGTAACCTGCCGGCCATGACGGTCGGAGATTGCCCATGCGCCCCTGCTTTGCCCTGCTAGCCCTTCTATTCAGCCTGCCGCTGCAGGCAGCGCAACTGCACCTGGAGTTGAGGAGCCTGTCGCGCCAGTGGGACAGCGCGCAGCTGCTGAGCCTGCCGCAGGCCCGCGAGATCAGTGTCGATCAGGACGTTTCCTACAAACGCCCCATGCGCTATCGCGCCGTCCCATTGGCCACGCTGCTGCAGGGCATCAATGCGGATGGCCATCTGCAAGCCGTCGCGTTGGACGGCTTTGCTGCCGAAATGCCCGCAGCACCGCTGCTGAAGGATGGCCCGGCACGCGCCTGGCTGGCCATCGAGGAGCCGGCAAAACCGTGGCCGGCGCTGGGCAAGGGCAAGCCAAGCGCCGGGCCGTTCTACCTGGTTTGGACCGACCCGCAGGCTAGCGGCATCCGGCCCGAGCAATGGCCCTTTCAGATCGCCACGATCCGCCGCCTGGCCGCCGTCGAGGCTCGCTTCCCCGCCCTGCTACCCGATCCGAAGCTGGCTACCGATGACCCGGTGCGCCAAGGCTTTGCCCTGTTCCAACAGAACTGCCTGGCGTGCCATCGGCTAAACGGCGCAGGGGACGCGCAGTTCGGGCCAGACCTGAATGTGCCGCACAACCCGACCGAGTATTTCCAGCCAGGGTTCTTGCGCCAGTACATTCGCAACCCGCAGAGCTTGCGGCAATGGCCGCAGGCGCGCATGCCTGGGTTTGCCGAAAGCGTGTTGAATGAGCAGGAACTGGATGCGCTGCTGGCTTATTTGAAACATATGGCTGGGCGCAGGCCTTGAGAATGACGACGCCATTCATGCGGGCAAACCCGCCCCACAGGCACACAACAGCAGTCAAGGCCGGTGATGTACCTGTGGCAGCGGGTTTATCGGCGAAACAGACACCGCGAAAGGCTCAGGCCCTCGGCCGCTCTTGCTTGACGCCCCACCCCTCTACCTCACCGCCATAGGGTGAAACGACCTGCTCGAAGGCTTCTTCAAAGTCACCGATACCACCGTAGGTGGCATACATGATCTTGCTCAGTTCCAGGTGCCACGCACCATCATCCCGTTCACGCACCTGAGCATTGAGTGACTCGCCGCGAAACTGCCCGGCCGCTCTTCGCG